>Ga0256404_1000212_pt1 | contig 146263 bp, 134 predicted proteins | sample RumenRJG_01DNA_FD_185990 | JGI IMG/M metagenome (GOLD analysis project Ga0256404, IMG submission 185990) | Bovine rumen microbial communities from Lethbridge, Alberta, Canada - RJG_01 | ecosystem: Host-associated > Mammals > Digestive system > Stomach > Rumen | place: Canada: Alberta...
CTCCCTTGGGCCGTCACTGAGTGAGGGGGCGGCTCCCTTGGGCCGTCACTGAGTGAGGGGGCGGCTCCCTTGGGCCGTCACTGAGTGAGGGGGCGGCTCCCTTGGGCCGTCACTGAGTGAGGGGCCACGGCGTCACTCAGTGCGTCACTCAGTGCGTCACTCAGTGCGTCACTCAGTGACGTAACTCAGTGATGTAACTCAGTTACATAACTGCTCCCACGTATACATCACGCGGGCGCAGGATATAACGCAATGCGCCTATATATATAGGGGGCGCATTGCGTGCCACATCAGGAAGGGAGGGGGATCGCCATGGACGCGATCCAGGCGCTTCAAAGATTTACCAACATGGCGCGAGACATCCGCGCCTATGAAGCCTCCCTAGGGGATTCACCTACGGAGGATCAGCGGTTGTGGCTGTCGTCTCTGTATTGCCTTCTTCGGGAGGCATGGGACGACGTGAGTTTAGAAATTCCTATGCCCGCGGCCTTTTGGGACCTGCGGACATAGCATAGCACGACAGGGAACAAATCCGCCCATGGCGGGCGGGTAAGAAATCATAAAACAAAATTCGGGAGGACACGTAACATGAGGATTCAGATTCAGTACGCGGGCGACGGGTTCATGGGTAAGGTCTACAGCGGCTACAAGGCCAAGAAGGTCCTGCGGGACATCCTGCGTGACACCGAGTTCACCATGGACGACATCCGCAGCCTCCGCCACGGCCAGGCCCTTGTGAAGCCCGGCCAGGTGGCCGAGGCGCTCTTCTACCGTGGCAGGATGTGGATCTCGGTGTATGACGACACCGAGATGGGACGCTGGGACCTCTTCACCGTCTACCTCGGGTAGACGGTGAACGTCAACACAACCAAGGAGGAAGCGCATAACATGACGACGAAGTTTTCTGAGATTTGCGAGCTCAATATGGACACCATCACGGCGGCGCTGCATCAGGCCGCCCTTGAGGTTGAGGGCGCGGAGGTTGACGGCTACCACGTGGCCGTCAGCATCGATGCGGAGGGGAACGTCCACACGTTCCCCTGCCCTTACGGGACCATCCCGCCCTCCGTGCGGGATGGGGGCGAGCTGATCATCCGGCGGTTTGTCTCGGGCGTGGAGTTCGCGCCCGAGGGCTGGGCGGATTCCGTCGATTGGGCGGCGGAGGCCGCCCTGTACATCATGGCGCTCCGCCAGTGGGAGCGCGAGACGGCGGAGATGGAGGCGGAGGCGGCCTGCTAGGCCGCCACAGTGCAACAAGCGTAGGGGTCAGTCCTTCCCCCTCTTCCCTCACAGCAGCAGCATAAAAGGGAAGCCTGCCGGAAGGATGACCCCATAAGGGCATGACCCCATAGGCAAAGACCCCCATATGGGGGCAGAAAGGTTGGAGTAGCATGATCGAGCAGATTAGGAAGACGGTTGTGGAGAATTTCGGCGGCATCTTCAAGAGTGCGGATGAGCATGTGTACCTGCTCATCAAGCGCAATGGTGACATGGCTTGCAGCTATGACGCCATGCCGGGGACGGCCATCCCCAGCAGCAGGGACCGCTTCTTCAGGCTCCCCGCTGGCCGGGTGAAGAAGAAGACCCGCATGGCCCTGCTGAAGAGCCACGACTGGCTCTTTGCCCCCTATCTCCTGAAGGAGCTGGGCCTCATCAAGTAGGCCCGGCCCCTTCGGGGGTGACCCCGTGACCCCATGACCCCGTGACCATCCCAAACCACAGGGGCCACGGGGGTCACCCCATCACAAAGCGCAAGCAGCAAAGCACAATACAGGGCGAAACGGGGACAATATGTCCCCGTCTTGGGGTAAAGCCCCAACTGATGAGCCCATAAGGAGGAATCAACACATGAGACAGATCATGTTCAAGAAGCCGCGCCAGTTCCGTAAAAGCATGATAGAGGGGGAGTTGTACAACGTCACCACCGCAGCAGCATCAGACGTTGAGTATGCCCTGCTGTTTACTGGCAAGCAGGGCAGCAATGACCCCAGCAACGAGGACGAGGGCGAGGCCCTTGTCTTCAGGAAAGTATCCACGGGGCAGGACATCATTGTCCCCATCAACGAGCCGGGGTTGACCATCGAGTGGGAGTATACCCGCTCCCCTCAGTCGGAGCCACTCCCCAATGACCCCATGACTGCGGTGGACCTCGCGAGGCTATACGTGAAATACAGCCTCGCCCCAAAGAACAAGACCCCGCGTGAGGTTGCGCGGGACGTTCAACAGGGATGGCGTCCCTTCCCCGTGGAGGGGCGCTAGTCGGGGGCAATGACCCCCACAAAAACACAAGGAGGAAACCAAAATGGCAAAGAAAGACATGAAGGATAGGGCTCACGGCAATATAGACAAGGCGAGGGAAAAGGTCCAGGTCGCCATAATCCTTGACCCCAATGGGGTCAAGGTGGGCAGCGTTGTTCACCGCTGGACCTACCCCGCGACGGGGGGTGTTTGCCACACCAGCTTCAAGCTGATGAGCAACAGCAACTACGACCTTGACCCCGTGGTCCACTACTCCGAATCTGGGGGGTGCGGCTATGACAAGGCAGCCAATAACCTCTGCTGGGTCTTCTTGGATAAGCAGCCCCAAATTGAGGCCATAACAGGCCGCCCCTATCCCAAAGACCCCGACGGGGGATTGACCTGCTACCTGGCCAACCACTGGAGGAGTTACTTGGAGGACGCGGGCTACCGCGTCATTGACGCCCTGTAGAGGGCGTCAAAGAAAGGAGAATGACCCCTATGATTAGGTACGTCTACGCACATATCGACACCACTTCCTCCCTAGCGGACACCCCGCTAGGGGGGGCCATGGTCAACGCCGCTTGGAACCATGGCGAGGCGTTTGTGAGGGGCCTGCTTGAGAAGCATGGCCCCGCAGAGTTTAAGGCCAAATGGGAGGGCCATGACCCCTGGACGTTCAGGGAGGAAATGTACATCAGAACGGAAGTCATGACCCCCCTCTGGCCCCTGTTGGACCTCCTCGAAGAAGCAGAGGAGGAAAACGCAGGGGAATTGAGGGCCGACATCATGGAGGCGCTGGAGAAAAGTCTGTGGCTTGCCTACACGGAGGCCATGGACACGGTAGGGGGCGACTATTGGGGCAAAGACCCCGACTAGCGCCCCCTATGACGTAAGGAGGAAGAGCAGATATGTCAGCAACATTCCGGTTGGACGCAAGGGTCAGCGATATCAAAGACCCTGTAGAGGCAGTCGAGGAGTACATCCTCGACACAAGGAAGAAAGTGCGGGTGTTCATTATCCTTGACCCCGCACTCCAGATAGCAGGGCGCATTGTCCAGTCCTGGGAGATGATACCCTGGACAGTCGGGCACCCAAGCGCCCCGGAAGTTCACCCCGGCGACTTCATGCCAATTCGGGGATGCATGGCCCGCGCAAGCGTAGAGCTTGACGTAGTGGGCCATGACCCCATCAACGTGACCGTGGAGGTCTGGGACAACCCCAAAGACCCCACGGACACGGCGCTGATGTACGCACTATTGGAGGCCCGTCAGGGTATCGAGGCCATAACAAACATGGCCTTCCCTGATCGGGATGACCCCCAGAGCTGGGATGAAATCCGCGCCCAATGGGTGGAGTGGTTCGAGGGCGCGGAATACAGCGTGATTGAGGCCCTCTAAAGGGCCTCAAAGAAAGGAGAATGACCCCCTATGAAGAAGGACACTGACAGCATTATTCGCATTATTCGCGAGCAGTTCCACGAAGTCCCCACGAGGGATTACGCCGCGCCCACAAAGGAGACCCTGTATGCAGAGCAGTGGGCGAGCATCAAGCGGACCTGTGAGACCCTCGCCTATCTCTACGATGGAGATTTGTACGTGGGCGACATGATCACGGAGGCCGCTGTGGATGCAGCCCCCATCGACAACCGGGAGATCATGCGGGCCTATGAGGATGTGGAGCCGTTCGTGGCCGAAGTCCTGGCCGACGGCTACGACCTTGACCCCAAGAGTTTCAGGATCCCGCAGCTTGTACAGGCGGGGTATGTGCGCTTCTTGGAGGCGGCGGCCTATGAGAATCTTCAGACGATTTTCTTCAACAGGTTCGCGGCCTGCGCAAATGCTGACCCCGCCTTGACCGGGGAAGACCCCGACGATGACCCCCCGGTGGACCTGATGAAGCTGGAGGCCGCCCTTGAGGCGGCGGCGGAAAAGGTAGACAATAACATGACCTTCGCGGAGGCCGATGCAATCTACCGCGAGGCCGTGAAGGGCTTCAAGGCGTAGGGGATGACCCCCTACGCCTATAACACGAAAGGAGAATGCAAGAGATGATCGAGATAGCGAGAGCAGTTGACCCCAAGATCGGGTATGTAGAGGTGTGCGCAGAAGATTACGCATACGAGAATCCTATGAAGGACTGGGATCACGTCCCTGACATTATGCTGATACACCGCTATAGAGGGCTCGCGACCCTGGACGATGACCCCAGAGACTACAGTATCAGGGAGCTAAGTGAGCGCTACGGGCGGGATGGGGGCCTTGCACTCCCCGTGTACGCCTATGACCACAGCGGGGTATCATTCGCCGTTAGCGACGGCTACCCCTACAATGACCCCTGGGACGCCGGGATTGCTGGCATTGCCTACGTCAGCCCTGAGAAAGCAAGGGCAACGTGGGGAGAAACCCTGACCCCGCAAGAGCTCAGGGAGAAATGCAGGGACAGCATAGAGAGCCTTGTGGCTCTGATGAACGCTGTGGCCGACAATGAGTGCTACTTCGTGACGTGGTATGACACGGAGTGCAACCCCGTAGATAGCTGCGGGGGATTCTGGAAGACAGACAGATACAGCTACGAGGAAATGTTCCGCGATATGGCAGACATGGCCCCAGCAGAGTATCAGCCCCTCTTTGAACGCCTTGAGGCGTGGAAGATTGACCCCATCAAGGTGAGCAGGAAGCTCATAGACTAGGAGGATAACCCCCATGGTAAAAGGTCGGAAATATTATCTACGCGTTCTCACGCCTTACGGCATGGAGCGCATAGCGGGGCGCTACGTGGGTAACAACTCACGTGGCGTCCTTCGTTTCTGTGACCCCGATGATGACAGCATCGAGTATGAGGTCAACGATTGCTGTATCTTCGGGGTCAGGACGGCCATATGGCCGCAACATCTGGTCATAGGAGGATGACCCCCATGAGCGATCTATATGGCGGCAAGGTAGCCAGCGCTTGGACAAAGCTGGCTAAGGGTGTATCGGTCTATGTGGGATTTGTGACCCCATGTGGGCGTGTGCCCCTGGAAGTCCTCCGGGTGCAGATTAACCACAAGACACGCAAGGACGGGACACAGGAACACGAGGCGTTCATCCTGTTGACCCCGAAAAACGGTAGGAACGTAAACGTCACAGGATGGGGCGCGGGCGAGACTGAGACATTGGCGCTAGTCGGAGCTGTGGAGGCGCTGTGGGCCTCCATGAAGGGCAACAACTACCCAGAGATGCCCCTGTTCATGCACTACGACAGGGAGCAGTATAGTGTCTATGCGCTCTGCGAAGAGCTGAGCGCAGGCAACAGGGATCAGGCCCTGTTGAGGATGAACGGTAGCATTGTATGCTATCAAGCTGTATAGAACGGGCGAACATAAGGAGGATGACCCCCATGAAAGGCAACGGAATCAAGGCAAAGACCCCGGTAGAAAAGCCGGACGTAATCAAGGTCCTGAGCGCAGAACAGCTAGAGCAGGTCAGGGAGTACTTCAGGTGGGAGTTCAGGGAGACAGAGCTGAGGGGAGCCTTGGACTCCCTGATTGACCTCAAACGCGGCAGCGGGGAGGAGCAGGATGCGTCCATGATCGAGGACGCACAGGAGATAATCGTGGAGACACTCCTGCCTGAGACGGAGGAATGGGAGGAGAACATCTACAACTACTGCGCTAACAGGCAAATCTCCTTCCTTGACGAGATTGACGCACGGCTGAAGGGGTGGATCCTGTGAGGATGACCCCCTGCGCAGCAATTAGGTTGTTGTGCGCTATGCACAACGTAGAGCTAATCGAGCAAATCTTGCATATTGCCATTGAGCTGGCAGAAAGGATCGGTTAATCATGATGACTACGAGGATGGAGTACGTAAAGAAAGACAGCCACAGCATTGACACCGTGACCCTGAGCGTGAACGTTGATGCAGCCTCTGAGATGGCAGCCCTGGCCCTGAAGCATGACCCCACTCTGCTGAGAATCAACATCGTGCCAGAGACCGACGGAGAGGACACACTCTACTACGTGGCCTACCCAGAGGATGCAAAGCCGGTCGCAATCCACATGGATAACCCCGTAGCTCTGAAAGTCATGGACATTGACGATGACGAGCAGCTTATCCTGAAGATTGCTGACAACTACTTGGCCGAGGCGTTTGAGATTATCGACTACGAGGACAACGACGGGGACTTCATCAGGGGGATCGCAATCGGGAACGACTTCATCCCCATGAATGAGTTCATCAGCACTGACAGCCCGTGGGTTGCGGGCAAGATGAAAGGAGGTAAGTAGCAATGTGGGGTAAGCCCATCAGGGGTCAGAGTGACCCCATAGGAGCGTACAAGGCGCGTAGACTGGAGGAAGCAGGTGAGGCCAAGTGCCTCACCATCCCTCTTGACAGCACACTTACCCTGACCTTGACCCCGGAGCAGGATGCACAGCTATACCAGTACTACCTGCGTCAAATGGACTGGGAGGAGGCAGAGAATCAGGTGGCGCGGGCCGTGGAAAGCATGACCCTGTACTCCGATGACCCTGTGTGCATACAGGAAGGGCAGCGCCTAGACCATAACAGGCGAGAGTTCATCGAGAAACTCTTGCCTGATATCCCTGATATGCGCGAGGAATCCCTCAGATTTGCCGATAGTGAGGGAATAGGTATCTACGATCAGGTCAGGGATAGATTGTCTGAATTGCTAGACGATGACCCCATTAGTGAGGGGGAAGACTAGCAGATGGGGATGGCAGTGGCAGATATGGCACAGCAAGAGCTGGATGGTATCCTCCCCGGTGGTCTTACATGGACCTGGGTGCAGGGTGAAGGTATCACGGTATACAGAGAGGATGACCCCATCCTCTCTGTAGTATGGAGTTACGGAAAGGTAAAGATGGAGCACTACGAGGGAGGTGTGATAACACTAGAGCAAAAGTTCCTGCTGGGGAAGGTAGCAGCACAGCTCATGGATATGGAACAGCCTATCGTAGAGGAAATCTGGCGTATAGTGGAGCCCTACGCACGGATGACCCTGGCCGACAAGGCTAAGGTGTGCCGTAGGGAGGAACTAGCCAACTTCTTCTATGATGGCAATCCTGTGTACTACAAGACCCTGACAGGCTGTATAGACCGTGTACGCGAGCAACTGGGAATGTGTGGAGAGGAGTGGGATGAAGCATTTGAGCTGTATTCCAACGTATACACGTATGCAGATGAGGTCGAGAATTGTATCATTGAGACACTGCGGCCTTACTTTGCGTTTGAATTTGTGCTAAAGGAGCCTGATGAATGATGAATACTACTGACACAGGAACACCTGAAGAGAGGAGAGAGATCAATATCGGCATACTGCGAGGGCTGGAGGCTGGAGCTACGTACAGGCGCATCAAAAGCCTACCAGCCCTAGATGATCTGCTGATTCTCAAAAAGAAAGACCCCGAGGGGCTGTATAAGGCAGCCGTCAAGCTGCGCGTGGACCGCGAACAGCTTGAAAATGACGTGCTTGTCCCCCTGCGCAGGGCGGTAGCCGAGGTTATCAACCTGCGCTCAATCATGATCGATGGCGAACCCCTCTTTGACGATGACCACTACGCCACGATAAACCAGGAACACTGGCAGCAAAACGCTATAGCAGGGCTGCTTAGCCAGATGATGCACACAGAGCTGGCCCTGTTAAAGTATGAGAGCAAGGATACGATGGACCGTCTGGGATTGACCCCGGACACAGACACTAACGCATAACACATAGGAGGATACCAAAATGGCAAAGAAGGCAGCAGCGAAGAAGGTTGACCCCAAGGAGCAGCAGCGCGAGAACTGGCACGCCCTGGCGAAGATGTGCCGCAGGTACGTCGAGCTTAAGGCCCAGATGGATGAGATGGAGAAGGAGAAGAAAGCCCTGTCCGCGCTCATTAAGCAGGCTGTACCCGAGAGAGGGCAGGCTAAGGGGATTGGAGACCCCGAGATTGCAGGCAGGGTCTACAACATCAAGATCACGGAAGTACAGAGTAAGCGCATGGATCAGGACTTGGTGCGCAAATTCTTGACTGATGAGCAGATCGAGGTCTGCACCAAGATCGTGACCTCAGAGCGCATGACTGTTGATGCTATGGACATTGTGGCGCAGGCGGCCTGCGCCGAGACCAACTTCCTGTAGGGCCTACCCTACAGGAAGATGACCCCATAAGGAGGCATAATGATGAGCAGCAAGAAGACGTTGGTAGTTAAGGGTCAAAGCGGAGTTTTACCGAGCGGCATGGCCTGGATGGAGATGGACGGGGAAATCTGGGTGTACGGCAAGAACGCCATGGGAGAGAATGAGTGGTTAGTTCCTGCTCTCAGCCTGCTTGACCCCGCTGACGCAGACGAGATGGCCTGCCTTGGCACCATGCTGAATCAGGAAGCCGAGCAGATGGAGAAAGACGCTCATTGGTACGGTACCACCTGGATGGACAGCATTATTGGAGACGGGGAGCTCGACGAGTGGCAGGACATGGACTATTTTGCCTTCCAGCAGGCCCTGAGCAACGCTAATGACCCCGCCTTCACACCAGACAGCGAAGACGTAGACTACAGCAGCGTAGATGGTGAGTTCTATGTGCTGGCTGTAGATGCTGCGTGGAATACCCTGTGCAACGCCCTTGGTGACGATGAGGACTAGCGGCTATGATGTACTGGGACCCAGACCTGCATGAAATGGTGTGTGATGAGGAGGAGACCCCGTTCAAGCTGAATCCACCTAAAGAGGTGCCTAGTTGCCCACAGGTTGACCCCCTCTCACTGTATGCTGCGTTAAAGCTCGCTAGTGTGCCAAAATCAGAGTACACTAGCTGGAACGTGAAACCTGTCGTGACAACACCCGCCAAGATTCTAGCCTTTTCACTCTTCTTGGTGGAGGCGCTTTATGGGTGTGCAATACTGCTCTGGATTTTCTGCTCTTTCATACTCCCGATGACCGATCACCTTCCATCGTTTCTAGGGCTAGTTGTAGCCCCCATAGCTTTAGGCGTATGGGTTTATTACGCAGAAGAAAAGGAGATAGCAAAGGGAGAAGATGAATCACTGTGTGGGCTGTAGGCATATGTGAAAGATGCGGGACAGTGGTAGCTTTCAGAACAACGACCCCGGTAGTCAAGTCCTTAATGCGGGGTCACAGCTACTACTGTCCCGTATGTGGTATGTACAAGCTGCTGAAAATCCATGCAATTCCTAATGCGCAGCAGCTTGATAAGGCGTATAATGAGCTCCGTGTAGGAATCATCCTCGAATCCAATACGGAGGTCAGTCAGTACAATGCTCAAGAAGACGCAACCGAAGGACTTGTTAAGAAATATAAAGACCCCAACAGCTTGTGGTGGCTCGACGAAGCCAATCAAGCTCCTGAAGGGGACTAACCCCGGCACATTGACAACCAAAGGAGGAAGTCTGGTAGATACCAGCATGAGGATGAATACACAGAGACAGGTAGTTGAAATCAAAGTAGGATACACGTATTCCAGGATAGTGACCCCCAAGGAAGCAATCGCCCTTGCGGCGAAGGAGTTCTCTGCATTCGCCCGCAATGCTCAGTATCAGACTCTCTATCAGCGCGGGTTGTGGGATGGCCGCTACTCCATGGTCAACAAGAAGGACGGGTCATTCGGTACAGGTATGCTGGCCGACATCAAGGCATACCTAGAGCATGAGATCGGAGCAGCTATAGAGGTAACCGATCTCAGGGAAATGCCCCCGTCCAGCTACTCCTATGAGTGGCTGTTTGACAAGCCTCTGCGTGAGGCCCAAGTGGGTGCGCTGGAGAAACTTAACAGCAACACAAGCGGGATAATCCGCATGGTTACAGGGTCAGGAAAAACGAATGCCTTCAGCAAGCTGATTCAAGAAAGAGGGGTCCGAACTCTGGTATGTGTCCCCAGTAAGGAGCTACTCTACCAAACCGCAGAAGTGTTAAACAGCAACATTGGCGGTAAGGACTTCAAGCTGGGCTTGCTTGGCGACGGACACTGGCCTGATGAGCGTAGCACAGTGGTTGTAGCGATGTATCAGAGCCTGGTCTCTCTACACGGGAAGACCCCAGAGGAACGGGCGCAGTTCATCGAAACCATGGGCAGCTTTGACATGCTGATTTGTGACGAGTGCCACAAGGTGTGCTCGAACGACAGCATCACAAAGACTTGGGAGACCATCATGGACATCAACACCTACTACCGCTACGGATTCTCCGCGACCCCGTATGAAAAGAAGGGCACCGTGGCGGAAATGCTACAAAGGTCTGCCTTTGGCAAGATTATCTATGACATGAACATGAAAGAGGCACGTGAGGCCGGATACGTGACCCCGTTCACTGTATACATGCTAAAGCCCGAGTATCCCAGAGAGCTGACCCGGCAGGGCACTACTGGAATGACCTGGAACGAGGCCCATGACTACTACATTGGGAACAACGCTACCAGGAATGACGCCGTAGTGCAGGCTGTAGGCTTGCTCCTGAAGGATAACAGGAAGGTGATGGTGGTAGCTCAAAGGATACAACACAATGAGCTGCTCGCCAAAATGTTCGCAGAGACCTACGGAGAGGATAATGTGTACCTGCTGCATGGACAGCTTGACAGTACATACAGGAAGAAGAGTATGAGTGAGTTCAAAGCACGAAAGACCCCCTGCATCATGGTGGCAAGCTCTGTAGGGAATGACGGCATCGACATCCCAGACATTGATGGGCTCGTGCTTGCTCATGGTGGCAAGTCCTTCTTCCAGAACGTGCAGAGGACAGGCAGAGGACTGAGGTCTGCACAAGGCAAGAAGGACCTTGTGTTTATTGACTTCAATGATGCAGCCTTGGGCCGCTGGTTCCAGAACCACACCAAGAAGAGGGTGGAGTACTATCAGGATCTGGGCGCTAAGGTTGTATTTGCATAGTATAGAACGGTGTTGTGCCAAAAGCATGACCCCATAAAACGGAAATAGTTAGACAATTTGCAGGCATTGACATTACAGCGTTTGGCTGTATTATGGAATGTATAGACAATTCCTTTTCTGTATGGGTAGCGTCTATGCATTCTTGCTTTTTCTGGAGGTATGACATGTCGAAGTTCTTAAACAGCAACCCCGTTGATCGCGTTGATATGGTGGACACATCATATCCCGGCCTGATGGCTGGTACGAAGGAGCTAATAGGTGCTGCGTGCGCTGTCGTGGACAAGCTCAACATCCCTGACAGCAAACACGTGTTCGCAGCCGAGATGCTGTTGCTGTCTGGGCTTAGCCTGTTGATGGTCGCAGACAAAGGGTTCAGCAGCAACATCCACTACGACAACCTGCACATTGACGGTAAGAAGCTGCCTGTACAGACGGTTAGTGTTCGCATTACTACCAATGCCCCCGCTGATGCAAACCTGGATCGTCCGTCCCCGGTACGCAGCATGAAGGAAAATCCCAATCAGGAGGTAGAGGCTGAGGCTGAGCCTACCCCTGTAGAAGACTCTCTTGATGATGACTACCCCAATGTGCAGGACGCAAGCGAGTATGAAGAGGCTGTAGCAGAGTGGGAGAGGGACCAGCAAAGGTTTGGGGACAAGCCAAAGATGACTGATACTGGAACCAAGATAGGTAAAAGACCCCCTAGCAAACCCTCGGTGCCTAAGAGACCTGCTGGCAACCTTCACGGAGGTGAGAAGTAGATTATGCTTTTCGGAGAGTTTGTAACCAAGCTCGAAAAAGCGAGTGGAAAGAAGGCCAAGGAAAAGATCATCGCTGATGCGTGCAAAGCTGCCCCTTGGATAAAGGACGCCATTGTGGCCACCTATGACCCCTTCTGCCAGTATTACATCAAGAATGGGTTGCCAAAGGTGGTAGTAGCGTCTGCCAAGTCGGACAGCACTGTAGACTTTGACGAGAAATTCTGGACTGGAACTGTGCAGCCTCTACTGGCTGGTATGAACCAGCGTAGGTGGAACAAGGCAGAGGTGGTAGACCAGCTGAGCCTGGCCTTCGCTAACCTCAACCAGGGAGACAGGGAGGCTCTAAAACGTATCATTCTCAAGGACTTGAGGGTAGGAGTAGGGCCAAAGGGTTACAATGCAGCACTTGGTGAGAATACCCTCCCTGTGCCCGATACGCAGCTCTGTAAGACATGGGACCCCGATCTTAATATAAACGTAAAGGGGTGGTGGGTAACGCCCAAACTGAACGGCCTACGTGGGCGCTGGACGGTAAGAAATGATAGGTTTGCATTCCTTACCAGGGAGGACTATCCGCTCATAGGATTCCCCTTTATTGAGGAGGAACTCAAGGCTATACAGGAGAAGTATGGCCTAGTTATGATCGACGGTGAGATATTCAGCTTCGACCTCCCCTTCCAAACCATCATGAGCATTGCCAGGACTGAGAAGGAGGTGTCCCCGCAGGACAAGGCAAAGCTCAAGTTCCATGTGTTCAACATCAGGAAGGAGACCCCGTACAAGACCACAAAGGATATGGTCAACGAGCTGAACGCTATCTTCAAGAATAAGGACAGCTATCAGTACGTTACCAAGCTGGACTACGAGTGGATGGGCAACAGGCCCGCAGCCATAATAGCTAAGTGCCAGAGCTACACCAACCTAGATTATGAAGGGATTGTACTCCGTCACCCCGATATGGCTTGGGAACCAGCCAAGCGCAACAACCACCTTATGAAGTACAAGATATTCTATGAGACCGATCTAAAGGTGGTTGACATACTCTTCGGGGCTGAGGGTAAGAAGTGGGAGTCTACAGTTGCAGCCCTGCTGTGTGAGGGCAAGGTACCAGCACGCAGGGCAAGAATAGGCAACCATACGATCTGGAAACCCGTGTCTGGTTCGGTTAAGGATTATGTAGGAGAGGAGATTCGTGAGATCCCTGTGCAGGTTGAGGCTTCATGCTCGAAATGCACGGATGCTGAACGAATGACCCTCACCAAGGTTGGACGCGACCTCATTGGCCTCACAGCGGAGGTGTCGTTCCAGGCGTTCGGGGACAAACCGAGCCAGGATGGTGTGTACTCGTTGCAGTTTCCAGTGTTTCAGAAGTTCAAAGACATCTAAGGAGGATATTGCTATGCCTATGGGATTTAAGCCGCACGTGAATCGCGTTTGGGAGTTCAGCAAGCTGATGGGAATACTGAAGGAAGCTATGGGGCCGGAGGTGGTAACAGACCCCGGTTGGTTAGGCCTCCCCTACAAGTTCTACATGCCCTACCTAGCCTTTGAGAGCAACCCAGAGGATGGGTACGACCAGCTTCACGTGGTAAAGATTAGCGCCACAGGTCTGTTCTACATACACAGACTCGATAGTATAACAGGCGAGCCTATATCTCAAGACCCCGTTCTGTTTCTTGGGGATGGCAGGAATGAGGGATACGTTGTAGTCAGGTCCCATGCAGATGATTCTATAGAGCTGGCACGGGCTACTCTTTTTGATAAGGACGGGGTGGCTGTAGCACAGACGTATACCAGGCTTATCAGGCTGTGGGGGACAGAGGATGTGGAGACCCTGTTAAGCAGCTTCCTTAGCATGAGAGAGTTACAGAAGCTCAAAATAGGGGCGCTTAAGAAGGCAACGTTCTAGGCTGTGGGGTATAATAGGCTCATCCTAGGCTGTAACAAGCCGCTTATCTTTCAGGAAGGACGTGTTGGCTACTATGGCTGAAAACGATGTTGTATACGGCTACCACGAATTTTGGGCAACAGGGGACTGGTTTGACGCCAATGACCCTGTACTGCGTGTAGGCGAGCGTGGGAACGATGTAACGCGCCTTGTTTCAAAATTTGGGGACGGGTCTACACCGTGGAGCAGGCTGCCCCAATTTACCTTCCAGTCTGCCTACGACTGCTACCTCCGGCTGGAGACACTACAAGGTGTCCCCGTGGCAAACCTCAAATCCGAGGCTGACTGGCTGAACAGCATGAAAAACCCCAGCATTGACTGGGACTCGCTAACAGCAGCGCAGAAGGCGGAATTGAAGGGGCCTCCTGGTGAACAGGGCGAACAGGGAGTGGCTGGTAAATCTGCCTTCCAGCTGGCGCAGGACGGCGGGTTCACGGGCACGCAGGCGGAATGGCTGGAGAGCCTCAAGGGTGAACCAGCGGTCAACGCCGACGTGATCGATGGCAACCTTCCCGTGCAGAGTAGTGGAGGCGGGGGCGCGTGACCCCATAGGAAACAGGAATAGGCGGCGGCTTTGAGGGATCTAAAACAGCAACCCCCAGAGCCGCCGCCAAGTTTTTAAAACAGCAACCCATAGCTGTAGGCTTATGCTACGGCTGCTGGTCCTTTTAACCCCGAAGGGGTGCCCGCCCGTTAGGGCGGGTTTTATACTCCTATATACCTACTCCTATACCTACTCCTATATATACTTCTATAAGGGCCCCGTAAACGGTTCAGCCGCAGCGGTTTAGGTGCTGTTTTTGGCGTCCACGAAATCACGTTTTTGGCGTCCACGAAATCACGAAAATGGCGTCCACGAAATCACGGTTTTTGGCGTCCACGAAATCACGATTGGCGTCCACGAAATCACGTTTTTGGGTTTGACCCCCTATACCGTACCGTGATTTCGTGGACGCCATTTTCGTGATTTCGTGGACGCCACTACTGCTTTGCACCTATGAATATCCTATCCCCATAGAGGGAGGGTACCAGCATACCGTAGTGATCTGCCGACCTATCTACACACCGCTCATACCACCTTTGTACACCCTCATGCCTCCTCCTGTTTGAGTTGGATGTCCACTCTGTAGGCTTCGGTATACCTGTTATCCTACAGAATGTTTCTATGGACAGATTTACAACAGGCATATCAGGCTGCTGATTCATTTTGTAATGCACAAGCATCTTACGCAGCAACATGAACGCATATACAGGTATCTTGTTCCTACCCCTCTGGAATCTGTACAGGCACACAGGAGCATCAATGGGTGAAGGCTGGTTTACATCACCCCACTTACCAAAATGGTACAGATACCTAAGCTCAAGGATTCCTGTTTCAGTGTCCAGGTTGAAGCTGTGAAGGATAATTCCTAATTCACAAAGGATAGTGCAAGCCTCAAGGAAGCGGTTAGCCCATGCAGTACGTGACCTGCCTATAGCGGTAGCCTGGCACCCTTTTGGGTATACCTGCTGTGCTAACTCATTTAGTTTCACAGGTATGTCCAGCTTCGGTCTATACCGCTTCTTACCATCCAAGTATCCTGATTTATCCTGCTGTTGTACGCAGTTGTGCATAATGAATAAAGAAAGCAGCAAATCAGCAACCGGGGTACACCAATACTGACCCGATGCTACCAGAGTATCATGGATCCAGTTGAGTAACCTGTTGCTACGGCTGTTTTGATAGACTTTTATGGTGTGAGAAAGTACACCTGCTCCACCGCTATTCCTGATCTTCATGACAAACTACACCCCTACTTTCGTAGAATTTGCCATCTCAGATCGGTTGGCGGTACACAGGCAGATATGATATAATCTAGCACAGTGAGTCACCGACCTCAGCGCTATCTGAGATGGTGAATAGGTAGGTCTGACTTTGAGGGGTCTGGGCCTACCGTTCCTTTTGATTATAACATAGCATCCAATGGATGCTGATGAAAAGAACGCACATAAAACAAGAGCCGGATGCTGTTCAAAAGCATCCGGCTCTCGCTCATTAGGAGGTTTTTCCGTATGAAGGAATCGCTGTGTATGTCGGCGCTGTGCCTGCGGGTACTAGATAGCAGGATCGGGAACGGAGACACTCTCCCCGCCGAACTGGTTGCGCTCAGGCAGCCCAAGCTCGCCATCGGGGGACTTCTCCTTGCCAGAGAAGTTGATGACATTCGGGAACTTGTTCCCAGCCATAACCGTTACGGTAAAGCCGGAACTAGCATCACCCGTCACATCAGGATAGAATCCAGGCGTCATCAGCTTCTTTAGGTCAGCCTCGCTGAGAGAAGCAAAAGCAGCCTTCAAGGAATCAGCAGCAACCCCAACCAGCTCGTGCCACCGCTCGGCAGCAAACGCAGCCCAGTCAGTGGTAGTAGCCTCCAGCGGGGTATTGTTAATAGCATATTTAGTCTTATCCCAAACGAAATCGCCAGGAATAGCCATCGCAAAATCGCTCCTTTCAATACAAGCAAAGATACATCAACTTCAATCTGTCTATCGACTGCTGGCCGCAACTCGATATGCTAAGTATACCACACGAAAGCTGGTCAAGACAATACATCAATGTAATGCTGCCTGTAATCGTCCAGCTTCAGATGGTTTTCACATCTCGGGCAGCGAAAGTACTGCCTGCGAGATGATAACGCCCTTAGCCAGTTATCTCTTGCCCCTCCAGACAGCAGGAAGTCGCAATATGGACAGCGATCCATGCGTGGGTATCTTCGCAAAGTAGATCACCGCCATAGATGAAAATTTCGTCAGCTGATGGTAACTGTTACAGACTTACTATCCGTTCCGTTATTCGTGGTGACAACCACAACGAAGCTGAACGTCTGACCCGTAGTCAGCGTGTCAGGGACAGTTCCAGACACCTTTCCATCATTGCTAATAGACAACCAGTCAGGAGCCCCACTACCCAGAGTGTAGCTCAGCGACGTGACACCAGTACCGCTGGTGTTATCAGCAACAGTCTGATACTCGAAAGCTGCGCCAGAAGCGACGGTAGCCGTATCAGGGCTGGTAATGCTAGGCGCAGGGGTAAGAATGGACGACGTGTTCATACCCAGCAGGCCTGCTTCCTGCTCAGCCTCAGACTTGTTGTTGGTAATCTCGGTGTCAATCAGGGCAATGATATCCGGTGCAACAATGCGAATGTTGCGCTTGAGCCACAACGCCGCATACTTATTGAACGCCTGACTAATCAGATTGGCCCCTGTTGCGGGTTTCAGGGACGCCTGCATCGTAATGGTTAGATTAGTTTCAATTACAGAGTTTTCAAGGGCAAGAGCAGCATTGACAAGCCCCATGGCATCATCTCTGGCATTCAGCAGGTCCCTGTACTCAGTAATCTCTTTCAAGGATCTCGGATTCTCAACCGGCATTATTTTTTCACCTCTCTGTTTGTTATAGCGGGGGAGGCATACCCTCCCCCGCACAGTTCTCTACTACATCAAGCGCTTACAGTAATGGTGAGGGTCTCGGTGTCCTCGCCAGCAGGCGTGATCACCTTGAGTGTGACCGTGTACGGGCTGCTGGACTCCGTTCCAGCATCCGGCGTGCCACTGATCTCACCAGTCGCTGCGTCGATATCCAGGCCGCTAGGCAGCCCGGTAGCGCTCCAAGTGACCCCGACATTGCCCGAGGGCAGGTTGCTGGCGCTGCACTGGAACGTGAACGCATCGCCCTCCCTGGCAGAAGCGCTCAGCCCACCATAGATAGTGGGAAGATTGGTTGCAGGCACAGACGGCGTGCTGACCTGCGCGATCGCAATCTGAAGAACCTTCTGGTCCTTACCAGCGACGTTCTTAGCGATAATGGTGACGGGGAACACCCCGGCCTTCGCCACAGTTCCGCTGATAATACCAGTGACGGGATCGATGGCCAGGCCATCAGGCAGGTTCTTCGCATCAAACGTGGTAGGTGCAGACGGATCAATGTTGCTGTTAGCAGCAATGATGTAGTACGTAAGCGCCTCGCCAACATGAGACGTAGCCAGCAGCGGGCTGGTAATAACGGGCGCGGGGATAGCAGGCGGGGTAGCGCCAGGATCCATAACGGACAGATCAAGCTGGCTGTTGACCTCCGCCGCAGCCTGAAGCTGCTGCGCCTTGGTCATCTCCAACGCCTTCTGCATGGTCCGGCTGAACATCTCATCGGCATTGTCCTTCAAAAACTCCTGGAAGAAGAAGTTAAAGGCCTCCGACGTATGAATGCGCGTGCTGGACCCGTCGTTGTACTGAACCCGAGGCACGGCAGTGACATCCGTTACGATACCCAGATTACCATCTTTATCAGGGGTGAACAGCATATTGGCGTATTTTCGAGCCTGCTCCTCCTGGGTCTGGATCTCGTAGAATTTCTGAGTCTCGGGGATAATCAAGCTATCAGCCATCTTTATTTACCTCCTCGTTAATATCGTATTCCTAGTTTCTAGCGAGCCTTTGCTTTGGCGCTGCACAGTATCGGGAAGTACTGTATAACGCCAAGGACATTGTATCACATCCACACGCTAACTGGTCCTATTGTTTGTAGGGATAACGCTGTAGACAACAGGCGGAGAGATCTGCCCCAATCCACCCTTGTATGTGAATATGGCCCTATTGTTATAGTATCTCTTTCCAAAATACTCTGAGATATCCTCCCAGAACCCATCCTCTGTAAAGGTCCACGTATAGCCGTGAACCTCTGGCGACAGTAGTGTAGAGCTAGTCTTCAGGTTAAAGCAAACTGTAATGTAAGACGAGTTAGTTTGGGCTAGTATTCGCAGCTCGTCCCAACAGGCACTAGACCATGTTGCCAACTCTGTATGCTGAGGAGCATTAGACATTTGCAGCATGGTTGACTCTCCAGGAAGTGTGTCCCAGGTTAAAGTACTATTATTCCATGTTCGCCAAGCAGACGACCCATTAACGCTAAAGGCGACTTGAAGATTAGTCCCTGTTGGAACATCAGCATCTAGTGTAAATGAAGCTATGTTGCTGATACCGAACACCTGTAGAGATGAGGCATACTGAGCCTTGGAGTGAAAGAAGTAGGCCCTGTTAGTAGGATGCTCGTTATAGATGTTCAAACCTAATATTACACCAGTAAGTGTGAACAACGTTCCAAGACCAGCTACCTGGTTGCTGTCGTATTCCTGGTGGTACTCATCGAAGTAGTCCTCATTAGACAGCACGACCTTATTTCGCACCGTAGGATCAAATACTCTACGCACCACTGAGCTAACGTAGCCATGTCCAGTCCAAGTGATGGGCATGTCGGTCATAGCTAAAGGATCTGGCGGCTCTGGAACGGCTGTGTTACGCTGATAAACCTGCATCTTATCATCCAGGTTTATCATAGAGGACGAAAGCAGGGTCTCGGCATCGACTTCAATGTGGTACTTATACGAGCCTAGTGTACCAGACTGCACTATAGCCCTCTTCAGACCCTTGCCCATTTCCAGTTTCTCTTCCAGTGTGCCCGGTAGGGTATCAGTACCCCGCTCCGTAAGCACTGTGTCTGCACCAGGTATCAGTTCATAATATGGACCAAACAGCCCGGTAGTAGTGGTGTCTGATGACCTAGCAGCTCTGCTCATGTTGTAGCACTCTACACCATACCTATAGTTTAGGCTACCCTTACACTTGACCATCTCAATACTACAAGCCTGGTCTGCATAGATACCAGACAGTGTATTACCAGACAGGTCTACATTGTACAGGTAGGCTGTGCAGTTAAAGCTCATGTCTATCCCGTGTCTCTGCGACCTATAGATTGAGCAGTCTGTCATCCACAGTAGCGATCCCTGATGCAGTGTGATAGCGCTACCCACCACACTATCCAAATTCACATGTGTCATAACCAGCACGTTCTCACCATGACAGTTGAAGAACGGTGGGAGATTGCTGCCCCTAGCCTGTGTTATATTTGCTACAGACACATAGCTGTTCAAGAAGTAGCCGGAGCCTGTTATGGATACATTATCCAGGTCCAGATAAGACCCAGAAAACCTAGCCATCTCAGTAATAGACCCCATGTGCATAATAAGAATGCCCCCATAGGAGCTGTACACAGTAGCGATATCACTACGCTCCAAAAACAGGTACGACCCAGAGTTTACTTCTAGCAGGCTAAAGGAGCACCTGTTTCCTCTCACTATCGCACCGTTAATCAGCGTAAACGGCGATCCCACAGACTCATTGGTGTATCGCACATGGTCTAATGTAGACGTACCACCAACCAGCTCCACCTGGTCCGCAAGGTCGCAGTCTGTAAATTCTGATACGCAGTCTATTAGGATAATCTGATGGCGTAGATCCCTACCGGCATACACTACAGTACTTACACGCCTGAGTGAGTAAACCGCATTCATGATAGAGTTATCCCACTCGAAATTGTTCTCTATCATAATCTCCAGTGCGACCATCTGTTTGCCGTTCATCCAGCCAAAGCATGTGTCGCCCCAATTAGACGTTACCCTGTCATCCAGCTTCAAATTCTTAGCATGAACCCTGTAGATATGGTTGCTGAATATAGGTATGGAATCAAATGCTCGCTGTAGCGTCTTAAATGGGTTTATCTCCGAACCCTCAAAAGCGTCACTGCCAAGCTCACCATCAACCCAAATTTCATGAACCTGTACAGCATTGAATGAGGTTTCTGGAGAGTATGCCTGTGCTAAGAACGGGTTTCGCATAACCACAACACGCTGTCCTGGTGCAAGATTGTAAGTAAACATCAGGTATGCCGCCTGTCCTACCATAACACGGTAGTCCTTATTCAGCAGCATCAGCTGGCCATCCCTAAACACAACAAGTTCAACGGGTGTCTTAACAGGCCATGGAAGGTCCACTCTAGGCGTCCAGGCTTCGATGTCCGTATAGTATGCCGTATTGTCAAATGTGGGTGTGCCCACTGTTCTCCATGCCCCATTGTGGTAATAGTAATAGGTGCCTGTTGAAATTACAAAGCACTGTGCCCCTTCTGGTACATCTTCGTAATTATCCAGCTCATCTGATGAATAGACAGGTGGATATTGCCACTTCGCACCAGGCGCATAGCCAGGTCTGATGCTCCTCCAGTTTACTATATTCTCTTGTTCAATACGCACAACGCCTGGTTTAATTTTAACCAAAGCCAGGGGTACCCCATCATGGGGTATCTCAGGGTAACCAGCACTAGGATGGGCATGAGCCCAAAACAGTTCGTGGTTGCCTAATACATTCTTCTTTATACACAGCAGGGACCAGCGGATTGGATCAACGATTGAGGGATCACAGTCAGCTGTAGAGTACGCTGGTAGTATGGGGGACTCTACAGGGGCATCAAACTGTATGATGGTCCCATACCACTGGACTTTACCCTCCAACACAACAACCTTGTCGTCAGCTGGGTCGTGGGCTTTCACCGTCATTGAATCCAAACAGGCATCTGTGGTGCATCTTATCTCACTCACATGGTGGACTTTATCTGTAGTAGTATGCTGTGTCATGAACTCCGCAGCCATATCAGTCTCACGGATGTCCACAATAAACGCACGCCTAGTCCACTTCTCTAGTAAGAGTATTACGTCGTTTGGCCGCACCAGCCTTCTCCTCCTTTCTTACCACAATACTACTTTCCATGTGGTATCAAACCTATGAGAGAAAGTAACAGAGGTAGAATAAAAAGGTGATCAGCCCTATGCCAATAGGATAAAGCATAGAGAAGGTGAACATCCTCTTCCAGAAAGGGTCGGTCTCTATGTCCTGTGAGGTAGGCATCATCCTGCTGATTAGCCTGTTAAGCATCGAGTCAAACAGCGACTTCAACAGAGCATAGCTTATAGACCACCAAAAGAAGAACACAACGAACACCGTAAACGCCTCTGTAATTCCCAAAATCCAACTTATCATTAGTACAATCCCCTTTCGAGAGACAAGTATAAGTTATATGCTGGTTATTCTACCATTCTGTGTGGTAGACTTGAAGCAGTAAGCACTGCCAAAGAGGAGGAGTTTCATTATGGATGTGCAGGGATTGGCACTGCTTTTAGACCAGCAGGCCAAGGGTGAAATAGATGCTAGGCTGTGGTTCACATCTGATAATGGCGGTATCGCGAATACCACCAGGAACACTGTGTATGCTGTTGACCCTTTAAAGGATATATCCACACCGATGGAGTCAATGATGACGGTGCCGACAGACCCGCCGTCAAAGCGTCTCCATCTGATAGGTGGACACTTCTTTGCAAATGGAAAGCTGTACTCATTCCCTGGTATGGAGTCTGACCCAATCGTTATAGACGGGAATGTTGACACCTATGTACTGACTGGCGTGCGAATTGACCCATACACAGACTACACGAGCTTCTACTGCGAGACGTACTACGGAGAGTGGCCTTTTATGGACCCGGCTGTAATCCCTTCCGCGCTGGTAAAAATACCAGCAGGGCAGGGTAAGATACTCAGCCAGTTCATAATAGACCTTCGACCTTTCATACACTACAACGTGTCTAGCGCGGAGGACAGGGTAGTTGTGGATGTAGCCTGCGTCAATCCTTACGAGAGTATTGCGTTCTCGCTTATCAGGAATCACAGGCTGCCCCCTATCATGAATTTCTACCAGAAAAGGCCGCCAGCAGGAACCAGCACTATCGTACATACGTTTGATAGTATGGACGCTATCACTGTGCTGACGAAGGATGAGCCTGAGTACGATGCTGATCAGAATGGTATCAGGCTGAAATACCACATGTCCACAATACCTGTAGATATACCAACCGGACCTACAGTGCTGGTTGTGTCTGCTGAGTATGGTAGGGACTCAAATCCTGGCACCTATGATGATCCCATGGGCACCATAGAGGGTGCTATAGACAGGCTAAACAGCAATGTATTATACGAAACAATCTTTGTTCTGGCCGGGCGGTACAGCCCAAAGAAAACGCTGAACATTACTAGACCTGTCGTAATAATTGGGAAAGACCCACATACTTGTATTTTTGACCTGAAAGAGGATCGAGTATTTATAGATGCCACGGATAGGCTTACCATTAGGACCATGCAGTTCTCGTGGACCACACCAGAAACTGCTAACGTTCCTGATTTAATACAGGCTAAAGATGATGTACGCATCCTAAACTGCCTGTTTAAGCAGGCTTCTATAAATAGAGTAGCGCGTGTATTACAGTTTTATAAGAACAGCTGGATATCGAACTGCGTGATAGACAATCCATTCTCTACAGATCACCCTGGGTCTATTTCGGAGTTCTATAGGCGTGCTCCAGGCTGGGATGCTACCACATATGTGGATAGGGTGGAAAACTGCATAATCACTGGGCAGTGGAACCAAGCGTTCATATCAGGCATTTCTACCAGGAACCTGATAGAGCAGAATGGCGACGTTTTGGATATTGAGGACCGGACGTACTTCTATCCTGCTGACAACAGCAAGGCTAGGGACTACGGACACTCCTACCTGGTAGGATTAGACTTAGACAGCAGCCCGACAGATACTGGTCTGTACGGTGGGCAGTATGCTTCAGGGTCTAGGGTTAAGCAGTACTCTCTGTCGGACCTGCCTGTATTCAAGTACAAGATACAAACCATGTTCTCTCCTGTTATCGGGAGGTTTGTGAATGTAGTTCCCATCTACAGTAACTTCAATAATGCTGGTGAAGTGTATGGGGCTATATCGTTTGATGGCGGACATGTATGGGTAGCTTGGGACGAGCCTCTTGGGGCATGGCGAAAGATATCCTCTTTAGACAGGTTAGATATAGAGGGTAACACAGCCCATGATCTAGCTCAGAGGGTCATTAACATGGGTCCAATACCCACAAAAGGAGAGATATGCTTCGCGTGGGGATTAAAGACTACAAACAGGAAGCAGTCCCCTGTACTAAAAGGTGTTAGGTACATAGTCAAGGCTAATGGGGACAGCTTGGTGCCTCTCTATCCAGAGAATCAGCTGTCCGTTGTTGTAGCCGAGGATACAGTTATGGTTACCAATCTGACAGCGGAACGTATAACCGATCTTGTGATAGTTGCTTATTAACAGCGGACAATAATGGGTGGGCGGGTCCATTCCTCTCAAAGACCCGCCCACCGCCAAAGGAGTGCTTCTTGGTAAATGAGCACTACAAGTATAGCACAATAGCTATGCAGATGTACGCTTACGTAAAACCATAATCCTACGCGCTACACAAATAACGACAAAGATACCATACAAGGCTGTCACAGCACCAAAACCATAAAACAGATAAATAACCAGCACCCCCATCTAGTAATTTGTAATCAATACCTCGCGCCCTGTGCGTTTGCTGGCATCCCTGTTTACCAACCGTTTTGCTGTAAGGGATTCTATATTATAACCAGCGTACAGCTCATGGACTAATGGCACGTCATTATTAGACAGCATCAGCAAAGCTCCCTTATAATCCAGTTCTTTGAACACTTTTGCTAATCGCTGATGGTCTTCCAAGCCAAAGCCACCCTTCGTATAACGCACAAAATTTGCTGTTCCGCCTTCGGGCACATATGGGCTATCCAGGTATACAAAATCGCCGTCCCCTACATCAGATAGCGTGTCCTCGAAGTCACAACACCGCAATGTTATATCGGCAGACTGCAAGTACTCCGCTACAGCCGTCACCCCAGCTATATCCATCTTTACAGACTCATTGTTGTAGGCTGCGTTGAATAGTCCTTTTCTGTTTGTCCTATACAAACCATTAAAGCAGTGTTTGTTCACCCACAGCATTAAGGCAGCGCATTCCACATCCAGCTCATAAGAAGCTATTTTCTCATTGAACCTGTCCCTAAGATCTAGGTACATTGCTTTATCAGCAGGATGCTGGTTCAATAGTTCCAAAGCTGATACTACATCGGCAAGGTTCGCCTGTAGCTGTTTATACAGGTTGATAAGCTGCGGATTTATATCTGCTACAATAGCCCGTTTAGGCTGGAAATGAAACAGCACGGCCCCACCTCCAACGAAAGGCTCAAAGTAGCGTTTTATCCACTTAGGCATTTTATTCCTGATTGGCTCTAACAGCTGTGTTTTGCCGCCAATCCATTTAAGAACAGGACACAGGTTACTACTCATACACCACACCCTCCCCCTTATACACGCACACGGATAAAAAAAGAAACGGTCGGTAAGTAGTCGTCCCATCTACCCACCGACCGCTCCCCATCGAAAGAAAGGAAAATGAAAAGAAGGAGGATCGTCTGAACAAGTCCCATTGCGTATCGCGTCCGCTGCTGGAGGCTTGCCAGAGAGTATACACGCTCTTGGGTAGGTTGTCAAATGAGCAACCGTTTGAATATTCAGACTACTTTTATTTTTAACCCTGCCAGATTTTTGCCGAATCACTATTAGCAAAAAGCCAGCAAGGGTTTTGTCTAACGCTAATCAATCTCGCTAGAACCATTAGAGGCCAAGAACTGATCCACCTTAGCATCTAGGTCAACAGCAACCTTTTTAAAACCAAAGGGTTGCTCGCAGGCTTTCTTTAGGTCGTCTCCGCTCTTATCAAGCCTGTAGATCAATGTGGATCGTCCAACACCAAGCCAGTTGGCCCAATCAGCAGACCTACCACTGACACCGCGATAGGTTATTATCTTTACGTTGTAGGTGTAATGCCTTTCGCCCTCCCCTTCAAGCCACAAGCCTCCAGTCTCAGCCCAGTAGCAGTTATCTGGACTAAACCCCAGACTGATGTCTTTAACAGCTAACTTGGTTATACCGTTGTCCTCGTTATAACCGCTAGTCTTGGCCCATTCTCTAAAGACTTTGAAACCAGTATCGGAACGCCACTCAGGGCATACAGTAACACCCTTAGCACCAAACCTCTTGTACCACCTATGCTCAGGGTCATAACAGCCATGCACCATACCATACCATCTACGGTAGAGCAGAGGATCATGACCTACACTTGTTCCCACCAATTTGCCCTTCCTGACCATGTATCTCTGGCATCCACAGGATTTAGCCCTACCAGATATCAGGTTAGCCCTTGATACCGACGTTTCCTTACCACAAGCACACTTGCACACCCAAAACTTATGTGATTTGGTGCTACGACTTTCATCAAGCCTAATAACTGTCAAATCACCAAACGCAATACCTGTCAAATCTTTAGGCATGTAATGTTTACCAGGCATCGTCTTACAGAACCATCCTTTCTATGTACTCCAATAGCTGATGATCATCATTGTGATCATATGTATTCTCATGCTGTTCATCAGCGCAGCATTCCGCGCAGCATTCCATGCCGGACTTTCTGTGTACAGTCTCTAAGTTGTTAAGGAATCGCTTAGCGAACTCATCACCCGTACTCCACATCATGCTACCCACCACCTGTATAAGTGTAAAAAAATCCCCCCGATGACCTTCAGAACTAGTGGCCTGTCCTAAAGGTCATCGAGGGTATTGTATGGCATTTTGCTTACGTTGTCAAGTATAAATCACAGGGTAAAATCTGGCATGAATGTCAGCCATTCTCATCGCGTCTCTTCAGCATCAAGCCCAAACCATCCTCATAACGATGCGAAAATTACAAGATGCATTTTGGACCTAACCCACTCTGGCCGTTATGATTAGGGGACATACAAATGGGCCATCGTCTACGGTGACAGCCTTAGTATTATCATAACTGTAGTATTCTGGTATCTCAACCTGAATCCAAAACTCGCGCTCACCATCCGGTTCTATAATCGGATCAGCCGGGGTAACAACAGTAGCTATACTAATGCTATCCTCCCAGTTAGCCCCACCAGGACCATTTGGATTGTCAGTGCTCAGCTTAACCCAGTTGGTTGCATCCTTTGCGGGACAATTAGCGCTAGGTCCACCGGGACACACAACACCATTGTGATCCACGGTAATTACTACGTTCTTAAGCCTGTAAATGTCAGCAATGTTCTTCAGCACAACACGCTTGATCTTGGAATCACCAATCAGGATGCTGCCCATGTCAATATCATCGTTGGGAAGGTCATCAACAATGAACATGAAATAACACATCCTGTAGGTGTACACGTTATCAGCATAACAGGCTGCCATGCGGTCCTGGAAGATAGTGATATCTCCATTGAACCCTGTAAGGAAGAAAGGCTCAATGCTCATCAACGGAACCATTCTACCCCTGTCGATGTTCTCTGTTAGGAACTTAGCCAGCACCCTTGAACCGATATCGGGGTCAGAGGTCATGTCAATGGTGGTGTACACCCGCTGGTTGATGTACTGTACACCGCAGAGTTTATCCGCAACAGTGAAGCTAGGATACTGAGCCAGCGGCATACCATAGTAGTCAAGATTGGCAATGGTGTCAACACCGTGCCATGCACCCACAACCAACAGGTCATTCCTGTACTCAGACATACCCCTGCCGTTAGCTTTGAAGTCAAAAGCCGCACCGCCTGCTGCTGTGTTTACAATGTACCAGTTTTGGATGTCCAAGCTGGCCGATACCCCATGCGCCGCATCAGGTGGTGTAAACCTCAAATGGTATAAGACAGGGTTGCCCTCGATCTGTTTCTCAGACAGGAAGGCTATGATGCAGTCGGTGGGTTCGTTCAAGATCGCGAGTCCGTAGCATTTGTTGGCTGGTGGTGTAGGCACAAGGGAAGAGTTCTTCAGCTCCGGGTAGTCAAAGCTCACCCACACCTCCATAGTCTCACTGTCGCAGAAGTATATCTTCCTGTTTACATCGCCTGCCAAGATGAGTATAGGTTTATTTGTTATAGGATGCCTATGCCTGGTATCATAAGCCACAGCTACCAGCTGAGTCTCACCAGCAATCTCAGTGGTCAGCTTGCTGAGCCCGTCAAACCTTTTATCAGGGACAGGCCGCTCAGTCAATAAGTTTCGACCTGCAAGTATCTCTGCACGAGCCATTATGGATCACATTCCTTTCTATAGGTTGATATCAACCAGTCATTAGGTAGCACTGATCTTGAATCTTAGAAGATGGCACAAGCGGGCGCGGCCCGAATAGTGTTGCCAGCGCTGTTGTTGCTGAGGTAGCCACTGCTGCTCAGAATCCACACATAGTAAGAGTTGGAGCGGTAAGCTGAACGGAGCCACACATAGCTGGTACTGGTAGGGTTCTCTACGCAGTAGGTGATCCGCTTTGAGTTTGTGCTGCTATTGTTGTCCGCTGCCGGGCTACTGGTTCCCATGCGGGTTTTCCAGTACTCCCAGTATGGCCCTTCCACCCCGCTGATGTTCACGCTGGTGTTGGTGTCTACCACACTGTACAGCTCTTCCTTGGAGGGCAGCCACACCTTATCGTAAGTGGTATCTACTACGTTGGAGTCTACGTTGGCAGTGGCGGTCTGCACTTTTACAGGCTGTAGCCTACTGACAAATCCGTCCGGTAGGCACTTCAGGAAACCTGGCCAGTCTACCCAAGCTGCCGGGTTAGTTGGCGCTGCGTCGGTGCTAGTCTGTGCTGTCCACCAACCCGCATTGGCTTCGGCATTACTGTTCAGCCACTGCCTGATCGCAGAGTCTCTCCACCGGTTGCTACCATATTTCTGACGGTTAGAGTCGTCAGAGTTGGATGGCTCAGGTGCGTCGAACTGAATGTAGGCAGAGGGTATAGCATAGTGTGCCTGTATAATGGCAGCATCATGCTCTACATTGTCTTCTGTTGTCACCTTTCTATAGGACACGATATTCCAAGGTAGATCATACTCTGTACTGTTTGCAGGATCAGCGTACTTGAGCACAACTTGAGTTCCAATGGGATAAGCTGTGCTGGCTGTTCCATTGGTAATAGCATCACGTAGGTTCCCTAAAGGGTCAGGCTTGGGGTACCAGCCAATGTCCGTGTGAATGATATCCGTCAAGTCCTCGAAGACGTTTACACCATCACCTATTCTAATCTCGTGTGCAACAGGGTCAAACATCATCTCCCTGTCCTTCAGTACAGAGTTCTCACCAGACTTACGAACTCGCATCCACAAGCGTTTGTACTCAATATCTGGCATTGTTATACCCCTCCTAATGCGTTACAAGACTTAGGCTGAGAGACCCAGACCTGTTCTCATTGCAGCTTACCTGGGCGTAGATAACATCACCAGTCTTTAGCTGCACTAGGTCGCCAGTACTAGCTATGCCTGTATTAGAAGTGTACTTAATATACCCTCTGTAGTCCACCACGATCCTGTCTTTACCATCACGTATCCTTCGTATGACTATGCGATAAACTGCATTTGCCTCATTTAGCGAGCCGGATTCCCACGCATTTAAAGTAGCACATACCGTAACAGTAGCTAGGCAATCTTCCTTCACTAGAACCCTGCCAGCACTGGACAGCTCAAATGCAGTTCCTTCTAGGATAGTAGGTGACGACAGAACAGCAGGAGTTAAGCTAGAACCTATGGTTAAATTTTTGTCATCAGCCATGATAGCTGACGTTACTTTGCTGGTACCTTTTAAAGAGTTCAGCCACTCCTCTTCTGTACCCTCAAAGCCATAATCCTGCGCTATCTCATATGCGCTAAGACCATCTGCGCCATCATTACCAGGCAAGCCACGCTGACCTCTTGGCCCCTCTGGTCCTTCCGGTCCCTGCGGCCCCTCTGGTCCCTGCGGCCCCTCTGGCCCCTGCGGTCCTTCTGGTCCCTGTGGTCCTTCCGGCCCTTGTGGCCCTTGTGGCCCTTCCGGTCCGGGCGGTCCTACCACGATGGGATCGTCCACTTCATCTTCTGCAATAATCTCCAAACAGGGATGTTCCCTGTAAATAGACGACTGCTTAGTCTCACCAGGCCCGATACTAGTTGAAGCGTCTAGGGTGAACCTAATCCGTGAGCTGGTGTTCAAATAAGTGTACATAATCATAGACCATACACCCCCAGCTTATGTGTTTGCTCTGTATTTAAGTGTAGCTTCAGCACTGTTAGCTGCCTGCTCTGCGGATTTAACAATCCTAGCCAGGTCCTCCCACTCCAATACAACCTTCATATGAACAGGCTCGGTGTTGCTCTTTTGGAACTCCTTCACCTCTACATATGCAGCGTGCTCAGCCTGGATAGCTGAACCCTCCTTGAGATACCCTGCAAAGGTAACAGAAACCTCGCCAGTATTGTAGTCAATATAGTTCTTGCCAGACGGGTCAATGTTCCCAACCAGCTTGCCTGCCCCGTCATCCGTAACTTTCATGGTGGAACCTTCTGGAGTCAGTGCGGTCAGTGTCACAGTACCAGGAGCCACAGGGAAGTGTTGATTCAATTTAACATCAAACACCTTCAAAGTGAATCCATACTCCCTGGTGCTAATATATGGTACCAGCCCAGGTATCTTTACTTGTAAAGGCGAAGCAGGATTAGTAGAAGGTACCGTGAACCTCTTCATGTATGTTATAGCCTGCCCAGGCTGTAGAGGACGCATGAAGGTTATCTCACACTTGCCTGTATTTGGATCGTATTTAGACAGCAGGGTATCTACATCACCTACAATAGCACCAGCATCTGTAACTGTAGCCACCATCAAAGTACCGTTGACATCACTGGCATTGATGTCAAACAATTCAGTCTTTAAATCTACAGGGTAACCAGGAACCTTATCAATCGTGATCGCAAAGGAAGGTATGGATTTGGCTGTTTCAACGCTATACACAGGTCTAGCCATCTCAATACACTTCTTTGTACCTGGCAAATCCTCTGGAACCTGTGCGTCGAAACAAATCACCAATGGATTCATCCTGATAGAGTTCAGGACACCAGCAGCACCTCTGTCTACAGTCATATTCATCTGAGCTATACCAGATCCACGACTGCTTGCCTTCAGCCTGCCATCCTCGCTCTCTACAGTAACGTTAATCCCATACTCGGTTATACCACGGTTGCCTACACTTGCAGCCATTTTGTCTAACCTCCTGTTCTTTTTTACCTATGGACTTAGGACCAAACCTCAGCCCTAATCTTAACATTAAACTTTTCAACGAATCGCGCTAACGCCCACGGTGTTATGCACGTCATCGTTTTCATTAGTATATCAGTAGTACTCCCTTTCGGGAGATACTTTATCCCTAAGTGCGACAGGGAATCATCTGGTAGGTCACCAGGAAACCTGAAGGACACCGGAAGATCAGCATGTATTTCAAATGATTCCAAAATTTCCTTGGCCTCAACCTTCAATGGCCGGTCTACTTCTGTAGGTACAAGGTAAAGCGTATCATTAGGCTGTACATCTCTACCATCAATGTTTAGCTTTACCCAATCCTTTTTGTTGCGCTCGATCTGGTCCAGAGGATCGTACTTCATCATCATGTGATTGTTATTGATCTGCACCAGCATATCCCAACAGTCAAACTGAACCCTGGATGGGAAACCATGGACGTTTGGATCAGACCACCCTGTATTATATATTAGAGGCGCATCCAACAAGTTATCTGTAAACTTGTTCAGATTGTAGTAGGGCTTAAGAGAGTAGAACTTTATACCCAGAGGCGACAACACAGCCACCACCCCAAACTGACGTGGCATGTGTGGTATTGCTAGGATGCGCTCATACTCCTGTCTGATAAATACCTTCTGCCTGCCATAATCATCATAGTAGGTTAGTGGCTTGTAGTCGAAACGGAAAGCGTCCCTACCACTAACCATACCTATGTATACAGGACCCATGCAATCAGCGTGCCATATACAGTTAATATTAGCGCCATAGTTTCCTATGGTTACTGATGACACCGACTGCTTGTCAACAGGTTCCATAGGAAACTTTGTATAGATTACACCGCTGTGTGGTGTATTGCGGCAGATATACAGCCCGGCTGGTTCGACGGTAGCTACAGCCACTAGATCATGGCTAACAGCAAAGTCAACAGGCCGCCCCATATCAATATAGATTTCAGCTATAAGCTCGTCATCCCTGTAGAGACCCAATGGTGAGTTGCCTTTGGTCTCGTCGTCAGGCTGTAATCTATAGATATGACCATAGGACAGTGACACAAGAGTGCGTTCTCGTTTGCTGATTACAGTAGGCCAAGAAGTATATCTGCCACTCATGGTTTCTACTCTTCCTCTCCAAGTCTCAATCTGTAGCCAAAGAACTCCGTGGTTCTACCAAACTTAGCATTAAGGTACAAGAAGAATGTCTTTTCAATAGGCTGATTAGGCTCAACATGTAAGTAGAACGTAACATAACCAGCGGGATCAATAGTAGTGTCGCCGCTCGGGTGGTTGTTGAGCTCCAAAACCTTAACCTTATCGGCATCTTGACCCGTCCAAGACAAGTACAGCATATCGCTACCTGGTAAGTCAGCGGGGTCTGGCACTATCAGCTCTACGTTCGACAATCTATCACGTAGCAGATTGTTTTTCAGTCGGCACTTCCTAAGCAGCTTTGTGCCATTTGATGCATCTGTAACATCAATACCAGCCCCATAGCTGTTCGGTGGCAGACCATCTCCAATGCACACATGGAAGAATGGATGTACCGTATAGAAGTGTTTTCCTCCAAACAGAGAAATAGCTGATACCAGGTCCCCATTTGATGCTACGTTAGAATTAAACGGATAGCTAAACGGGAATATGTTAGTGCCTAGAGTTTCAACAGCCCCTGTTAGAGGATTGATTAGCACCAGCTTCTCATGGTAGTTCGAGAACGCCATCAGCTGTCCCGACACATGGCAGATACCAGCAAGGCTTGGGAACTCATAAGACTTACTGATCTTAGGAAGTTCAGTGGATACAGGCAGCTTGTTGGTGTTGTCAGGACCAAAGCTATACTTCCTAACTGCCCCAAGAGTGTTGTAGTCGCTGCGGTACATTCTATTTGCTTCCTTGTTTAGAGCTGGTATGCCATAGGTGTACCTAAACGTTGCTACATCGCGTAGGGCTATTACATCGTTGATGATTCCACTGGTGATATCAACCTTCCACAGAGCCATCTGCCATCCTTCACCAGTAATCTCAATACCGTCAGCCACAAGAGGATCTATGATGGGCTGTTTCGGGGCAACCTCCCAATGGAACCCAAGGATGTAAGTATAAGGATACATAACAGCAATACCTTTAGGCCAGTTAATGTCATCATCGATCTGGAAATCCTCTGGCATAACATCGCTGATTCGTACCCTAGACATTGTATCCTTGTGCAGGTCCCACTCCATGTACGTCCGGCAAGTACCAACCACCAAGTTGGACCCCTCGACCTTAGCGCTATCAGCATACTCAGTACGGCCATACAGAACCAGGTGGTCATCCTCTTCACCATCAAGGTAATGGATGTCTCTGGTATGACATAGGCCATATACATCTACCAGTCTGCCATAGGGTGTATCAAATAGCTCCTTGGAGTCAATGACCTCTTTAAACCTGGTTACATACCGTCCTACGTACTCCTTTGGATCACTGGCGGTGACACCATCCACGTCATTGACCTCAACTCTTATCCTGTAGAACTTCTGCATCTGAGCTGAAGCAGCCACCACAACCCAATCCTTTATATCAGGATCGTAGAACGGTGTGGTCATAGCTAGGTCGCCCACGTCGCAGGCCTTATCCCCTGTCCAGTCATCCAGGTCCATCATCATAGGCTTATCTGCTATGGGATACCCAACCAGCGGTACAGTATCCTGATCAATGGTCATAAGAATAGTCCCAGTAATCTGCGTTGGTTGTAGATTGTTGAGCTGAACCATCTTCATAACTTGCCAGTACTTGTAATCACCGTCAGAGTCTTGCCTCTGCTCAGCCAGCCAGTCTATACTCGGACCCTCAGCCGTTAAGATGTTCATACCAAGATAGGGTGCCATCGTAGTTGCTGGCTTCAGCTTTGCCTGCATAGAGGTAGGCATATGTTCGCTGTTTACTACAGACAAGCAATCCGGCGCTGTTTCAACAGACCAGAACGGTTTCCATAGATATGTACCAGCAGGGGTACCCTGGGGTAAGAACCCTACAAATGCCATAATCATTCCACCAAGTATTACTCCCTGCGTTTTAGTATTACTATTAGAATCCAAGCCAAAAGTAGGGTTCATCGAAGGATTACACCAGTTGATATAAGCCGTACCATGCCATGTGTACCCCACCTGTGCGCCTCCACTAACATAATCCGCCATACCTATATGGTACCCAAACTGATCCCTGTCATACCCACCCATTGGATTATTGCGGCTTCCATAGCTCATAGTTGGATCCATAGATATCTTCTTTGGTACATACAGGTCTGCGTTACCGTTAGTGTGATTATTAGTAGTAACCTGAGTCCACGAAGAATCAGCTTTAAGCACTAGATTTACCTCATCCTCAAGGTCGTAGGCCTGAAGGATAGTGACACGGGTTGCTGTATTAAAATTTAGAACTGGGCTATAGCAATGTTGACCTATAGCTACTGGAATATACGTTGGTGTGATAGAAGAAGGCAGCAATGTGTTATGGTACATGTAAGTATAGTTGTACTGTGGATCAGAGGGCATTCTAAATGAACCGGCAGGACCTTCCCTATGGCTGACGTATTCTAACTCGGAAGCACAAAAGGGTAATACCATGCCGTCAGGTAAGTAGTCTGCTTCAAAGCCAACTTTAGCAACTTGCTCAAAATATTGATCACCGCAGTCTAACATATCACCCATTTTTGCGGACTTGAACACACCATTAGCTTGTGAGGCAATATGCTTATGTGTTATACCAGAACCGGCCTTACCATAGGACAGTGCGCACGGTTTATTGGTATCTCTGACAAAGATACCTGTGCCTACAGTAGTGCATCCAGTTTTATACCCACACGCATACCACTCAGTCTCGTCGTCAACCATACCCTTTATGATCTGGTAGTGAGGTAAGTTGTGCAGAGTATCTGTTTCCACTACTTTGTACCAGGCAGCCGGTTGCTGACCACCCTGGCTACCCGACTGGCGGTATAGGGTCATCGTACTCTGAGTGATCGCATTCAGCTGGTCTCCTGTTACAAGGTATGTCCCACTCTTGGAATCCAGCACAACCTCACCACGCATCTTAATAAGACCTGCTGTAGCTCCAGGAGGTAATGTACTTTCATAACCCATCTTTCCCCAGGTTGTGTTGGACATACCTTTAGCACTGCTTACAGGTATATAGAACCACTGGTCCTGACTAAGATTGCTCTTCACCTCTATCTCATACTCAAAGGGGGACAAGCATGTTACCTCAACAGCGTCCTCGTCAATAATTTTTGACAGAAAGGTTTTATACCCAGTCTGACCAGGCTTCTTTGTCTCTAACGCTTCACCATAGTAGTGTATAGGAATGTTATCCATAGCCAGTAGGCTGATTGAAGACGGAGCAGAAGCTCCAGCCATAGTCCTAGCCTGACCAGCCTTCTTAGAATTAGGTACAAACACATTAGCGGGTATACCCAGATCGGCTCGATGCTGCCTAAAACTGGCTGTCAGGCGCACCGAATCATCGTCATAGTGCAGACCGGAATGCAGCCAAGCTGGGTGTGTTGCAATAATTTTCAGTGCTATGATGTCACCCTGCTTAAGCGTGTATGAATTTGGGGCAGCCATTATACGCCCAATACCAGGGTACATAAATTCTCGAACATCAGCAGCACTGCCTAGCTGAACAAAATCCTCCAGCTGAAACAGTGAATCTACTGGGCGTATTACTTCAGGTCTAACTGGCATTAGAGCTCCTCCTGTTCATCCTGAGTCGGTATAATTCTAAACTTGCAGCGAAGAGTGTATGACCACTCTCCACGCTGTAACTTAACAGGCTCTACGGTAGCCGACTCAGCAAACGCTACATTGTAGGTCATGCCACTAGGCAGAGTCAGCACGTAATCTTCTTCGCGAATTACCAGGTACTCAGTAGGGAATGGTTCGTCATCACCAATCAGGTTGCTATGGTATATCTTAATAAAGTTTACATAGTCCTGTTTGGACAGGAATATCCCGTTCCCTACTTCAATAACTCGCAGATAGTTCAAAGGCCTGTTGAGCTGTATAGCCTCGCCCTTGATGAGCTTTATCCGTGATAGCCTAGCAGGCACATGATAGTCGGGCAGAAAAGTATCATCATAGAACCTGCACTTCGTTACATCATCAGCACTAGGGTGAGCCAAGGCGCTCAGGATGAACGGCTTGGCTCCAGTGCTGCTGATATTACCATAATACTGAGGGTCGATAGAATTAGGCACCTGTATCGTCACCTCCAGTAAACGGATCACTGGCCTTGTTCCAGTACATCTGTACATTACTCAACCAATCCTGAACGGATGGTGAACCATACCCTGTACTGTTGTCAGCCGGTATATATCCTACGCCCTTGAACGGATCCTCAACCCAACCGCCCTGCCACTGCCTAGATGGAACAGGAGGAATAGGTCCAATAGGATCAACATCGCCAAGATCAAAAATGACTTCGTTACCCTTACCGTAGTTGGATATACGGCCACCATGGATAAACCACTGTATGATTGAGGACATCTCATGGCTGCATGTAGACATCCTAACATTGATCTCCCCAAGCAGCTCATCAGGTACGAAGTTCAAGTAAGCCAGCACCCACGTTTCACATACAGTTATCATAACGTTAGCCCTAGCAGCCCGAGGAAGGTTATCTGGATTGAACTTAACGTAGGCTTCACCCAGCCACGATATAGGGTTCATCTCCAGCAGCACATCCTCCTCACGGAACTGTTCAGTATGTATGAACAACGTGGTCTTGGCCCTGAAGGACTCAGCCCTAGTATGCACATCCACTGTGCGCTCTATCTTTTCGGGCGCACTCCAAATGCGCAGAGCTGTATTCTTAATAGAACGCATCAGGCTAAAGCTAAGTAGCTTCTGGAACGCAGACGCTGTAAGCTGAATAATAGTCCAGATATTCTCCTTTATATCTCTTCGTACAGCATGGGCTTTAACAGCAACTTCCTTCTTGTGCGTCTGGGCTTCTACATGGATCATGTTCTTCATATTCTGTACATTCTGTGAGGCTGTAGAATGCACTCCTATAGTGTGCTCGACATCATAACCCTCAAGCAGGAACTGAATGTAGGATAGAATCCCCACCAGGTCCTTACCAGTCAGGTCCACACTCAGCTTGAACATAGCTTCAAGCTGAGTGTTTAATGTCCTAACACACATCTTGAACATAGATTCCAGCTCTACGCTCCATAGATGTACCTGTAGTTTGGCTATGTTGCGTAGATCTGATGTTCCAGCATTAGCTATCAGCTTAGCAATATGAACATGGTCCTGATTCCTGGTATGAACCAGCATATTGCACTGCCTAACTATCTCATCCAGCACATTGCTAACCCTTAGAGCAATCATCCTATTGGTACTGAGAGTATTAACACTGACCCTAGCTTTGTTGATTATCTCGTTCATAAGCGTGCTGAACTTCAGTTTGTACTGTTCATGCAGAGTATGGCTGTGGTTAAACATAGTAAATATTAACCGCTTAATACCTGTTACAGTAAAGCATAGTTTAATCCAGTCAGTAGTCTCAATACCACCCATGTGCATGTAAGCATGATGCAATTCGCCTGTGTTGTGGCTGCTGGTAGCAATAACCTCCACCCGATCATTTGCTGATATGATGTTAGCTATGACATTTATGCCTGTCAGGACATAATTCCATATCCTAACAATCAGTGGAATCCTGAACCTGGTTGCACCTACCATAGACTGAACAGGTAGGTGGAAACCATGTATGTATATCCTCCCCCGATGATCCAAACCTGTATAACGGACAGGGATAAACAGGACAATCTGTGTTCCTGCTATCACACTACCATATACTGGTAGGAGGGTAGCGGTTCCTACCACATTACCGCGCATACTTATTGCAGACAACGAGGGCTGCCAAACATATACGGGCTGGTTAGGAACCGGAACAACTACAGATGCCATTTGTTCTTCCCCTCCTACTCTATACTACGGTAACTTTGTATAGTCCACCACTAACTCAATAGCAAACGTGCCAAGATCAATGCCATACTCAGGATGGAATCTCACAAAGAAGTCTATAACAGAGTGACCAGACACATCACCCAGAGAGATGGTCTTCTCCCACGGTCCTACCTGCGTCGTAGACAACCAGGTCCTGTCATCAGCCATTATCTTGGGATCATCAGTCACGCTGATTGTGATTGCCTGTCTCATGAGGTCTGTCTTATTGTCCAGACGCAGGTGCTTGACAACGTTCTCGCCAACTTCAACGTTGTCCATAATGATCGCCTCAATCTCTACAGCCGTACCTGTCAGATCGTCTACCTCGTACAACTTGTACCAAGGCTCACCATACTGGAGGATCAGATTGTCCACACACGCCAGGAAGAAATCCTTCCCAGGCTCGCTGGGTAGAGGTACTCGACTCCAGGTGATGTCTCCATCAAAGCACCTGTTATAAATCTCGTAGGTATACCGCTCGCGCCCAGTCTCGTTAAACACATCCGTCATGTATACGAGGTCACCCTTGACTGGATCAACTACCACAAACCGTCCATTCACACCGTCCCAAGAGATAGCAGCAGGAGGGTATGGAGACTGTGTGGGTACACCTGTATACCCCTGATCCACAACAGCTAAGGTGCCAAGAGCCAGCTTTCGGATCATATTGAACTGAGGAAAAGTAACCCAAAGGGAGTTATCCTTATACTCCACTCCTGAAGCTCCTCGGCACTCAGGGAAGTCGGAGAGTGGGTCGCCCCACTTCTCCTCTGTAAAGTCAACCAGGTCCTTGCGCCACACTTCCCCATTCTTCAACAGCATAATTATACTAGGATGATAGGCTGCTGCTTCGAGATAGCATATACTCTGTACTTCACAGAATGTGGCGTACCCTAAAGCATTTGCACTCCACATAATTGCGTCGGAGAGAAGGTCATAGCAGACCAGCTTGTTGCAGCCATTTACAACAACAAACAGCTCGTTCTTGGATGTCAGGCATAATCCACCATAATTATACCTGTTACCCATCAGTGCTATGCCTTTGACTGGTGTTCTCATCAGATAACCCCCTCAACCCAAACAGTGTCCTCCTCACGGTCAATGGCTACAACTGCCCAAGTGATAGCTTTAACTCTACGCCCCTGAGCATCTGGATCACCTGAAGAGACCTGCTGCATTGGAACATTCTCAAGCTCCTGCTTTGTGATATCCTGTAGCAGAGTGCTCTTAATGCTGCGGTCATTTAAATCCAAAGCAGCGCCGACTACCGACGAGTTCCAGTTACCAGATGGATGTGTTCCTAGTACCATCTGACGCGCTTCATCTGTTGGATAAATAACGCCCTCCAGCAGGAAGTGTCCTGTATCCTTATCCCTTAGTGTGTAATGTAGCTTCTTCAGATTAAGACAGCCGTCTGTCTCAGTTCTGTAGTCGATGAAATCTACAGTGGTGGCATTACACCTCATACTAAATCCCTCCCTACTATATCGACAGTGGTACTTCAAACCTAGGAATGTACATACACTCCTTAACCATGTTGATATACTTCGATTCCCAGTAAGTATAATGGAACCTAAACGTTACCTCAAGCTCAGCCACGTCTCCTGGAGCCAAGGTAGGATTGGTGTTGATCGTGACATCCTGGATCGATATACCATGCACCACAGAGGCCCCATACATCAGCTTCAGCGGTAGTGTTCTAGTACCACGATTCTTCACGTACAGTGTCCTCTTAAAGATGTAGTCATTCTCTGTAGCCAGCTTCTTTACCGACTCCTCAAAATCCCCAGAGACAGGCCAGAAGTCCTCCAGAAGCCAACCAGCTAGTTCAGTCCCTCCAGAATCACACGGTATAAGTTCGGAACCTGGATCATCATACACATTAAAGTCCATAACCATAACGTTAGCTACGGTCTCAGACTGCAACACAACGTTCCCAACAAACAGCGTTGCCATGTAAGGATCCGAGTATATCTTATTGAATGGCGTCAGCTGGTAGGGATTCGGAGTATCGCCATTAAACAGGAACTCGGGGTTTGGCCTAAACTTGTGGTCAATATATGCAGGAAGTATAGGAAGACCGGAAGCTGGGCTTAGCCACTCAACATACGCAAACATATCCTCTGGTTTAACTCCAGGAGGAATAAGCAGGTCGTTGACAGAATCATCATCCCTGATTCCTCCCCATATACCACCCGGAATCAGCCACCTGAATTTATCCGGCACAGTATCCAGATCAACATCAAGGTACGTCATAGTCTCGTAGACATTATCACCGAGCAGCTTAACGTCAAACTTCTGTAGCGGCTGGTCTGGCTTCACTGGGATATCCATACCATCGCCTTTAATCTTTTCAGAATAAAGGTGTGTCAACCTAGCAGTCATACCAGTAGGCATGGTATAGATAATATGGTTGAAGAATCCTGGATTCTGATCCCATATAGTGCCGACAGCACCATCCTGGCTATTGTTGTTGATGGTGTAGTCCTCTACCTTATGTGTCATCTCTTCTCCAGACGGGTTAAAGATAGCCTGCCAATACATCTCAACAGGGACAGACTGGCCGGGCTTGATAATGTTACCCTCCGGGTAGTTAATAAGGATGAATCCCATACCGGCATGGTTGGGTAAAGAATCCTGTGTAAGAACAACGTGCCCAACGTAGGACCTAGAGTCAGACTGGTTGACTATGTACCACGTCTTCTTGTTGTACTTCAGTTCATAGTCCCTGTTTGTCTCCCAGTAAAGAGGCCCGCGCACTTTCAACCAGCAGCATCCAGTGGTGCTTATATTCTGACCAGCAATTCCATTTATAGACCCTGGAGAAATACTCTCATACTTCTTGCTCTGTAGGATTTTATCTGTCAGAACATAAAGCCTCTTGTTAATCCAAGACTGCTGATAGGTAGCGTCTCCCTCTTCATAGGAAGTAGCTGTCACATAGGCCAGTGTGTAGAGAGGATCAAAGGCTATCTGCTTGCTCAACCCAGGTATAAAGTTCCCCTGCTGAGTATCCTCAACAAAGTACAGGTCATAGAACGGCTGCTCGTAGTCCGGTACAGCTCCACCATAGGCGCACGATAAGATGTGCTGCATCCAATAGGATACTTTGTAATGGATATCCAGATGCCTAGTACCAGCGTCAGTATTTGATGGATTATAGGCTACCTCTACAGCAAGGACCGCTGTTTCCTTTGGGCCAAGCTCTGTCGGAAAACCGTTAAGCGTAACAGTAACATCATCCGGTTTGTCAAGCAGCTCTATCTCCATACGCTTCATCGTTCCTGTGTTGGACTCATTACGCACCAGGAACGACATATTCATAGTTTCACCAGGTATCAAACCGGGGCAGTAAAGGCTATCCTGTGGCCTTCCTCCAGATGCTGGATAGTCATCATAGATGGTGAGGAAGTTCACCGTGTTCCTATAAACAGACCCGTTCGATATGTAGCTGATGTTCTCATGGTAGGCAGTTACATAGCTATTGGTTGCAAAATCAGTGGCTGGCGTATACTGGTACAGGATCGTAGGCTGCCAGGCAGCTGCTACTGTAGACCACCAATCTTGGGTTTCTCCAGAAGCTCCAGCCTCAACAGCAATCTTCTCAGCCATATCAAAAGCCATAACTGGACCCCAAGCTCCAGCCATGCTGGTTAGAGTTCCACCAGTTTGGGTAAACAACGGGTCAAAATACTTGCCAGGGTTGTTGCCTACCACACAGACCTTAATATCCTGATCGTTTAAGTAAGCAATAGCGGACGCCATAGAAATCGGGTCATCTTCATCACCAGCATCCGTTATCAGGATAATGTACTTGGTCCTGGACTTCATTGTCCTGTACTTGTACTGGGATGCAGCCCAAGTTAAGGCTGACCAGTGCCAAGCCTGTGAGCCTGAATTGATGTAACCAACCCTCAGTGTATCTGCCATAGACTGAGCCCCTGAAGTAGAGGTTGTCCACATGGACATGCTTGCTGTAGACGTATCGTATATAGATCGCTGTCTGGTAGTATAAGCAGCCACTCCTATACGCAAGTCCGTAACATGTAGGGCGTGTAGTGTGTTCATGAAGTTTTTGATGTTGCCCTGTATCTGGGAGATATGGGGACCCATCGATCCAGACGTATCAACCAGGAATACGATGTCAGCCTGGTAAGGAGCAGTAGGAGGCTGTAGCTCAGGGCTAAGACCCGCAAACAGGTCGCATACATCAATGATAGTCCACACAGCCTCGCGCTCGGTAGGCTCTGGATTGGATGTGGCCTCCCATTCCGTAGCATATCCAATATAGGTTACATTTCCACCACCAGGAGGCCCAGCTGATATTTCCCTAGCTGGGTAGTACTTATCAGCAACAGCACCCCCACCCCAGGCTTTGTCACTAAAGATGTAGGAATCATGAGGGTCGTCAGTGTTAGCACCCATGGATACTCGCTTCGGATTCAAGAACCTTGACTTTTTATCCTCCAGCGTAAGGATGTACCTACCGTCAAACATAGTAAGACTGTATTTATATGGCTGGTGCTCTTCGCCTTCATCGAAGCTGAGACAGTTATGCGTCGGCCCCAGCAGGGCAAAACGCATATTCATACCACCCTTATCCAGCACAACAATATACTGCGTGTCTACATTAGCCGAGAGATGTGGCCCAAGCCATACCTTTATGCGGCTGCCAATCAGCACTACATACCTTCCGGCCTCGTCTATGGCTATATTGCAGTACTTGGTATTGAAGGTGCCTACAAAGAACGACGACTTCAAGATGTTTACGATTGTGTCAACCTTGGGTTCTGGGTACACACAGGTTCGACCTGGCGCTGATGCAGTCTTCAACTCGTAGCCTAAAGCAATCTCATCGGGCTTACCCGAAGCTACAAGATTAGCGAAGAACTGTAGACCGCTCAGCTTAATCTGGTAGCGGGGGTTGGTGGAATCGGCGTCATGCTCAAGCCCCATATCCTTGAAGTCAAGCTGATACCTAGCAATAGAAGCCGTTCTGGTATAGCTGTTGCATATCAGGAAGGACACAGTTATCTTATCAAACGACTCCTCATGATGAACACACATATCAGTGATCTCATCATACTGTGTGTAGTTTGGGCATGTTTCGACAAGGTAGGTATAGCTACCAACTACCTCATGCGATTCACCGTTTACCAGGTAGATCGTAGCCATGGTGGGCTGCGCCAAATCCAAAATGAGGTAGTGTTTTATCTCGTCAATGTAAATACACCGCCTAGGCTGGAAGTGCCAGTCCTGTGGAACATTCCCGTGAATCTTAAATGTCTCTTCTATATTAAGAGACACAGGAAGATACTGCCCAAAGAAGTTATAAGGCAGTAGCCTGGACGGATCCACAGAATTAGCATTTCTGGATCTGTAAATTAGGTCCTTAAGCATCTAGCTACCATCCTTTCCTAGCTAAATTCATAATCTGCCTTCTGCTTGGGCAGGAAGTTAATCTTATCGTAGTACTGGTAGGGCGTAAAGCTGTCATCATTGACAACTGGAGCTGTCAGACATACACAGAATGTAAACACATCACCTGGACGCAGCGGTCCTGGTATGGATATGGTATCGTTGTACCTATTTATATCAGAACTCTCATCCCTGGACAGTAACAGCATAGAATCCCGAGACGTGATAACCATATCATAATAAGTAGTAACAGGAGCTATATTCTTACAGCGGACCCTCCTAAATGCCACCTGAGCAGAAGAAAGGTTTCCAAGATCAAGAGTATTCGTATTAGGCCAGCCGTCTTCCATTTCCAGTTTGATCATCATTATTTCAGACTTATATATCCGACCCTCTATCAAGCTGTATACCCATCTACCAGCTGCAAGGATATCCGATCCCTTCATTAACTCCCCAGACACATACCACGATGTATCATAGGATAGTGGCGAGCCTAATTTATATTTCAACGAGTGTATCACATTAGGCTGGCTAGTAACGACCTCACGACACAGCAAGTCCATAACGCCATCATGGTATGTACAAGCAACAGCTGTACCATTAGGCTTATCTATAGTGTACCCTCTGTTACCACGAGTGCTGAGATCTATCAGGACTGGATTACGAAATAACCCGATCAAATCAAACTCAACTATATACTGACCAAGGTTAGCTGGTACCGTGTCAGACTCTATATCATCTGACAAACCAGCGAGCAGATATACAGTTGGGCCAATGTTGAATATGTTCGTATACTTCGGATGGTACTTAAGGTATCTGGTAACAGCTGCATGTGTCATATTCCAGACATTGTTACCGGGCGGTACCCTGTCGCTGAATGGTACCTCAAATCGCGATACACGCATCACACCATCCGACCGCCCCTGCTGTAGAGAGCCTGTATAAACGGCCATCTTGCCACCGCCCTCGTGGTTGAGGATGTAGCAGTAGTCGTTGAATTGACTGATACCCAACACATCATCTACTGGACTATCCACAAGGCAGGATGCTCTGACAGACGCATCGTCGCGAGATATCCACATCAGCTTGGTCTCTACAGTATCATACGTTATTATTGAATGATCCGTATAATCATAGGCTAGACCTCGCAGATCAGCTGTTTCTGGAATCTGGTACTCAGCATTATAAGAACCTATAGGCCACAACAGCCTAGTATTTGCATAGTACACCTGCCAACTCTCCCCTTTCTTCCATCAGACATAATATACATCCCGGTCTCCTATTATACCGGCATACAAGCTATAATTAACCTATAAGATCTAAGAAAGGCGTGTGGTATCTATGCCGGGTTATCAGCGTCAGAGGATATGGGACGAAAGACCTCTAACTGACGAAATAAAAGCAAGCATCCTGGCGAAGCCAGATGCACACATTATAGCATCCTCAACCTCCAATGCTCAGTTTGAGCCTTGCTGTCTGGTAGTGGTGGATCATTCCTACCCGCTGATAGGAGTACTGTCTGTAACTGTCAAACGAAGCAGGAATACTGAGAGTAACACAGCATCTATTTCTCTGCTTAATACTGGTGTTCGCTATTCTGGTCCTAACAAACAGAAGATATCAGCGAACACGCCCATATCTATTTATATGGGCTACTCGAAACGCTACATCCAGAGGTTTGAGGGGTATATAGACTCTACCTCTATGTCTACAACAGGGGACGGGTCTACCATACAGATTGAGTGCAGGGACAGAGCTAAGGACCTGATTGAGAATGAAATATCTTGTGGCATATACTCGGACAAATCTGAATATCTAGGCGAAGGCGACTGGCATTTCCAGATGGGATATGACCGGTTCTCTACTCAGATGAACCCAGAACCTAGAGCCTGGAAAGTATCTGATGTTCTTAGGGATGTTTGCTATGTACTTGGGCTTAGGGATATTGTTCCTTTTATACATATAGAAGAGAACTACAACACGGTTACAGGATTTACTACCTACGACCGTGTAGTTACCTATGGGCCTGAGTACGTGTTAGACATTGACCCAGAGTGGGATAAGGAGATCGTTTGCAACTTCGTGGAAGAGAACGCCCTCGATGTGATAGCTCAGCTTGCTCAGAGTATCTGCCATGAAGCCTTCTTTGACCAGCTGGGCCGTCTTGTCGTGCGTAAGGTTCAAACAGCAGCCGACCCATCCGTCTTCTATTATAAGGAAGAAAGGGATATTGAGTCCCTAACCAATAAGGTAGACGATGATAATGTTTCTAATATTATAACCATCACAGGACAGACCGCTGATGAAACAGCTGTCATCTACCCGTTCGGCGCTGTGGCTGTTACGGATAATGTATCTCTTGAGAAGGGCCAGGATAAGTATGGCTGGACTATGACATACCCCAAGATTGTCGGCCCAGAGAACATTAACACTCTGAAGCACCCATCTCTCTATGCCCACACCATGGCCCCTGGTGCTGAACCTGTTACGGACTACCATGACAACCCAGAGAACGGACCGTCTTACGACGTGAGGATACACTATCCTAACTTCGCTCAGCCTTATGAAAAGCAGCTGTGCCTTGAGGCCACCTGCCCTATTATCACGGACGAGGCGGCCAAAGCCAACACCAATAACCTTAGAACATGGGGCTATCATGGTGAAGTAGATAGTGCTGTTTCATATGAGAACCAGCCCATCATGCTGGAGGACAGATTCCGTAAACCGCTGTTGGTGGTATGTAAAGAGCGGTCTATGGATGACGATCTAATAAAGGCCTGTGATGCTACAGTCAGTAACCCAGAGGCTAAAGATGATCCAGATGAGGATGCTGATCCAGTACCGATGCCGTCTGTCCTGGACCACATTACCTATTCGGTAGACGGTGGTACTATCTACGACTACAATACGGATCCTAACTACCCGTCCAACCCATTACCTACGCCTAATTATGGTGGACTGCCTACCCCCGGTGTAGCAAACTCCTACTATCTAGTAGGTACAAAGGACGTAGACAGCTTACCTTCTGACGCAACAGCATTTGTGCCTAAAGGTTTGACAGCGGCAGACTTCCAAGGTAAAGGTAAAGAAATAACGCAGTTTTCTGTGGTGCAGGGTGTGTCACCCTGGGCATCTCTGCCTAACTACATATATGATATGGCATCCATGTCCACACTTACGCCATACATAGCCATGGTGAAGGTAAAGCGTAAGATCAAAACTAAGATGTATCAGGACCCAACAAATCCTGCTGTCACGTATCGGGCTGTTGAGAATCTTATCGATCCTACTGCTTACGATGAGATCGAAGTGATCCCGTTTGACCTGAATCCACAGAACCTGTACGTGAACTGCCAGGTTGTTGACAACCAGATTGAGTCTATGTATACACCTTGGCGAGATCTACCAAGTGGAGCTATAGACATGGGTGGAGATCAGGTTGAAGAGATAGAATACCCGTTGATCTATCATAACCCATTGGCTGGTTTGACAGGTACACAACCGAACTATTTGCTGGCTCCCATCTCTGATGACTGGATGGATACCATTACCAGCATCAAGGATAGCTGTGGCAAGTCTATGGAAGTATTCATAACCAAGATAGACCCTAGGTATGTGTCTAACAGTGACCCAGATGTAAACTGTGTCTACTGGAAATGGCGTGGCACCTACAAGAAGGACCCAACAAAATCGGACAGAGGCGTCGTTGTTCAAACCGACATGGGTGCTGATGCCAATGGCAACCCAAAGGTCAGCATAAAGAAGGACGAGTTCTACAGGCTGGCCGCTGATCCTAATACTGTAGTTATTGAATGCACAACAGCTGGTATTGACCATAAGTCCTGGGCAGAGGTAGTAGAGCTGAACGAGTACAACATCATCTGCAAGGGGCATAACCAGTATGGCAGTATGAAAGACTCTTGGGAAAAATTTATTAAGGAACTGGAAAAGATACTTACTCTGATTGGAGCAGCTCTGGTAATTATAGGTATAGCATTCTTATGTATGCCATTTGGAGGAGCAGCAGCCTCTGGAGTGGCACAAGGTGGTATTGCACCTGTTACAGCAGCACTAGCAATACTATTGGGTGTATTCCTAATACTGCTTGACCTCGACGATAACATAGGGGCTAATATCTCTAAGGTAATGGAAGATATGTCCTGCCGTCTGACGGGTGTGCGCCGACCTGAGATCGAACTCTGGCATAACTCTTCTAAGGCAGCACAGTGGTATATCAGGGATCAATCTAATCAGGTGGCAGGGAGTATGGCTGCTGATACCACAGCTACACCTCCTAGTCCGTTTGGTGTACCTGATGGCTACTTTGGGTATGAAGAGGGGTCCACGCTTAATACTATATACCAACCGAATAATCAGGAGAGCGTGGCCTCGACTGGTCTGTCTAGGGCTTACACCTGGGTGTTCCTTATGGACCTGACCAAAGCTGGTTCGTCTGGGCCTGCTCTTTGGCCCAATGGCCCTTGGGTCACTGCTGTCGGCTGGGAGACACCCGAGGTTGGAGACCGCAGACCTATTGAGTACTACACTCAAAAGGACTACGACGGTAACGAGTTGGAGAAGAAGGAGATCATTACCCGGTTCGCTATTGAAGCCTTCGGTGATGATACCAGGGACCCGATCTACACCGCTGAGGAGCTGGTTGGCCTTAGATTCGAGAACAATACAGACATAGGCATCGTTCCTGGAACTGCTGAGACCTGGTACAACTCTACTGGTTATGAACTTCTGGTTGATAGGTCTATGAATGAAATGGCCGTCTCAGACAACGGGTTCTGGTTTGATTTCTTTGAAAAGAAAGATAACTTTGTTGACCGCAGGTACAAGTACATCGCCTTGGTTATCTATTCTTGGAGAGTGAAAACCTACAATCCTGACGGCACACTCAAGGATGATACCGAGTACATAACAAGAGGTAGTACACCTGACCCGAAGGTAATATTTGCTCACACTGATGCTGGTGAGCCTTGCCGCTGGGGCCTGTTTGTTCCTCGTGGATTGAACCCACAACACTATAACCGCTGGAGATGGCTAGAACAGGATACTTTAGGTAATGACAAAGAAGAGCAAAACTACACACACGTAAGCATACTGTGGGCAGGTCAGGAGAAGCTGATTGCTAACCTGATCAACAACTTTAAGTACTCAGCGGTACAGCTGGACTTCAGAGTATGGGGCAAGGCTTATGGTACGTTTGCGCCTACTATTGTGTACTACTCCGAAGCCAATCTTCTCTCTTGGGGATCCTATGGGAACAGGGAGCTGTCTTTGAATAACAACTGCATCAACGACTTCAAAACAGCTCGTAAGCTGGCTAACATGCTTACAGCCCAGTCCAATGAGACGTACAACATGGTGACCACTGGCAAACCGTATGTCTTTGAGGGCGATGTAGTCATGGTGAAAGAGGAGACATCAGGATCAATAGCCGGTATGTTCAGAAACTGGGAGAACATATGGAAGGATCCCGAGAGGAAGAACTGTGTCGATCCTGGCAACCAGCTCACCTTCAGAAGTATACCTGGAGTATACCAGCCTCAGTACTCTACACCCACCTACGGTAATAATACCTTGGTGGCATGTAGTGACGGGACCAGGAACACATACTTGGTGGAGATTGATAAAGCATACAATCCCATCTGGTATGCCATAGACACAGCCAACACTAGACCAGTGTTCTGTATGCGCTGGGAAGGTGTTGGTGGACAGTATAATGCAAATGTAGCGACACATACCCTGGCTGGACTAGCTGACGGATCATTCATCCAGATTGATTACACCATAGCCAATCTGGTAAACAGCCTCACCCTACCTGCTGTGCCCACCTGTGGTACCATGGATGAGGAACAGCTTTGGGTCTTTGTTGGTTCTGACACTGGCGTGTACGGCATCAACCTGGCGACATTCACGGTTGATATCATAGATAACTCAGGAGGATGTACTGGTATATCAGCAGCCCAGTGGAAGGTTTATGATCCCATACTAGAGGAGGAAGCCTACCGAGAGTACGGCGTGCTGTTTACCGTAGGTTCGGGTGGAATCACATGCAGGCAGTTGTACCAGGATAGGAACCGCACTGCAATAGGGCCAGTATTGGCTACCTATACAGGCAACCTACCATTTGATGAGCCTGGAACACTTGAGTATGACAAGAGCCTTGGTGAGCTGATCTACGTACACAAGGCACAACCTAACAAGGCAGCGTCCATACACAGCATAAAGGTTGAGGTGGAGATTGACCCTTCGTATCCTGACGCTGGTTTCGACGTTGAGTTTATAGGCGAGCTGTGGAAGATTGACTATATGGATGACGGCGAGCTGATAGCTACATTCCCCAATACAGCAGACCGTACAGCTTACATCAATCAGTTCTTCAGGCCAGTTCATGCTATCTATGATGTAAACAAAGACCTGCTGATTACTGATGAGCACAACAACAGGGTGTACAAAGTTAATCCTAGTGGTAAGTTCTACATTACATCTATCACTGATAACTTTGACATTGGAGACAACGCTGTTACCTATAAGCAGCAGGTAGAAATGGTAACAGTGGCTGCCGCTGGGTCACTTCAGCTCACAAACTTTGGTAAGAACTTCCTCAATACCAAGACAGACCAGCAGATAACAGCTGCCATGAACACTGGTATGGGAAGAATCATCAGTGAGCTGGGTAGAGACAAGTACCTGTGCAAGCTGCTAACATCAGCAACCGTAGTCGAGGCCATCAACAACTCTGCACAGGCTCTTAGGGTGCGCGACACTGTTATAATCATGTTTGGCTTCAATGGCGATATGTCCGGCGTTGGTACAATCATAGCTAAGAAGGCATTGAATGACTGGCTGGTTGAGACTGGTGATCCCTATGTGTACACCGATGCTACGTCCATTGATGTAACAAAATATGGACAGGCGGCTACGGAGACAACATCAGGAGGCAGCACGGCAGACCTCACAGTGTATAATTCTAGGATACGCACCATAGAGAACAGGCTGAAGACACTTGCTGGCCTGCATGGATTGAGGTGGTAGGAAGTGTATTACAACAAATACTTACGTAAACCAGATGTACCTGGTGCATCACGATGCTCATTTACATTTGATGCTAATGCAGACCTGCTCACTCGGGATGATAACTACCGAGGTAAGAAACGGTATAGGTTCAACAAATGGCAACCTATATCTGAAGCGTTTCCCAAGCCCTCTTCGGGGGGCTTGATATTTAATCCTAATCAGGAGCATCCACTAGCTGGCATCATATCAGCATGGCATATCAACCCAGCGGATGAGGGCTATGTGGATTTCCTGATTAGCCCCATAACGGTTAATAAGTTTGATGCAGCCGCTGGGGATGCAATAGAGGTTGGGGTTGGGTTCCTTAAATACATATCGGACTACTGGGCTCTGGTACAGGGTTGCGAGTTTGTGTGCAGGCGTAGGTCAATGCTACCCAGCGCACAGCGTCAATACTATACGATTGGGAACAACGAGATACCATTTACTCAGCAGGTGTTCAACCCAGATAACTATGCCAGCTTTCAGCTCAGGTACGACGTGACCGGGATGGATATAGTCTATACAGAGTATGACGCAACTGGTACAGCGTTATCTTCTGATGCTACCCACCTGGATTATGATAATACGGTAGGAAACCTATACAGGCCTGTACTATACTTCTATGCTAATGGAGATTGCAATTTTGAGTGCAGCTTGATTAGAAGCAAGATAGAGTTCCCAATGCTAAGGTTGGCACATAGTGAGACCATATGGTTCCTAGAGAATCCCAGCACTTATGTACCACCTGTGGCTCCTATCAGGGACCCTGGTAATCATATGTACTACCAACCAACCAAAGCTATGATAGAGGACGCTACGATTAGGGTAGCCAATAACTGGTGCAGCCACGAATGGTTACGCACCATAGACTACCTTATATCCGCTGGATTGGAAACATTTATATTTACAGATCCAGATGGTAGACGCTTTAGATGCTGCTTTGAGGATCTACAGGCTAATACAGCTAGATTGACTGGCACCAAGGGTGTGGGGTATGAACTTACCATGCCCGTTATGGTTTTACATTAGGAGGTGTTGGGTGTGCCTGTAACAAAGGTAGACAATGTAGATTATCAAAATAATATCCCAATAGATAATATTGTGCGCGGCGTACAATTTCACAACCAGTCTATAGGGCTAGATGCTGGGAGCTGGTGGTGGCTAGTACCAAAAGGATCCAGAAACATTCAATTCTATACACCGTTTGCTAGTAGCCTACCGGGTGGTGACCAGTATATTAAGCTGCCTAAAAGTCCAACTATAAAGTTAGAAGATGTCGCTTCGACTCCTGGTACCGTTACCATACCACGCTCCAACATACAATTTACTTTCACAGGTAATAATACTTGGCACTGTTGGGGTGTTTATGGTGTACCTGATACTGACTTCTACTGGTTGAACCATTCTGGGCCTGGGGGCCAGCCATGGCCAACCTCTGTTCCGATTCCTGAAGCAGACGTTGTTGCTTATGGATTTGGGTACTGCCCTCTACATAACGCGAGTATACAAGTTTTTCATATGGATGGAGCACAATTAGTAGGTACACCATTTACAGGATTCAATGAGGATTGGGTTTGGGAACAGGGTGATAACTTTATTGGTAACCCATCCGACCCAGCTGATTGGGTCAAATATCACAAAACTAGTATATGGTCTAGGATACTAGGATCAGCATTACGATCTGCTAATGCCTACAACGGAAACGCTGTTCTTCCAAATAACACCAGCTTTGAAGTAGGTATGGTGGTGCCTGTGCAAGAATTGACAGACTTCTTGCGTCTAATAAACCCGTCTTTGTTTACATCTACGTTTACATTTGACGACTCGAAAACAAATGGGTTTGGTGGAGAGCTGATAAAACATGATGATGTTAATTTCTATAAGATTCTTGTTAATGGTGAAGAAATATACTGGACTGGTAATAATGCAGGGGTATGTTGTAATAGCATAAACAGGTCGCAGTACGAAAACCTATTTTGGGGTATAAATGGATACTACGCACCTCACACCACTACCGATGCTTTAGCAATCAAACAAGTATCAGCCCCATTTGAAATGTTATATATCCCTGAAGCTCAAGACGATCTGATTATAGGAATGATAACATCTCATACTGGTTTCGTATATGGGCAATGGGAAGATGCCTCCGACCCACTAGATCCGTTTCTACCACCTTACATTGAGCCTCCAGAGCCTCCTAAGCCTCCTGAGCCTCCAAAGCCTGTACCCGTTCCGGCTAAGTGTGACAGACCTAGAGTGTATGCAGTATCAACACCCTCCTCCTCACAGTCACACTTTGGTTTATCATCATGTGTGGATGAGCACCTTGTGGGTCCAACTTTGGTATCGATGGCATCTAAAAGGTGCAAGTGTGGTCGTATGATGCCTAGCAAGATACCGGCTATACGAACCACTACAGGCAACAAAGTAGAGCTCAAGGATTTCAACACATCCACTGTAATGCCTGAAATCCATTATATTCCAAAGGGGTCAAAGAATATAAAGTTTACTGGCACACCCGCCTGCCTAGTGGACTGTGTAGTGGTGCCCCAAGTATTCCATTTGGATGGTAAGCTGCTTGTTGGATCACCTGTGATACAGGATCCTAGAGTTTCTAATCGTAACTACAATGGATCAAATGTATGGGGCTTTGTTACAGGCGCAACAGCATCACCTGACCCAAGACCCGTGCAGGACATAAAGGACGCTGTTACACAGTATGTAAAGACAAATGCTCCTGCCAGGTACACCAGGAGCTTTGTATTTGATGATTCACAGGTCAACGGCACAGGTGCCTTCATGGCCTACTCCACTTCAATGTATACCGTTACGGTGGCTGGAGAAACTATACAGTGGAATGGTGATCAGCTTGACACTTGGCCTGGGCGGGGCGATTCCCTTCAGGACAACATCGTCAATATCTCTACGTGGCTGTCTAACTTCGGCACTAACCCTGATTATGATCCACCAGCAGCAATAAAGTGCAAGCTGAGTATAGATGAGGCCAAGGACGACCTGTTCATAATGATGATTGGTACATGCTGGCATGTGTATGTCGCTTCCTGGGATTTACCATCCTCTGATCCCCCAGAGCCTCCAGAGCCTCCTGAACCACCCGAGCCTCCAGAGCCTCCTGAACCTCCAGAGCCCCCCGAACCACCAGAGCCTCCTGAACCCCCAGAGCCTGTACCTGTTCCAGCTACGTGTGCCAGGCCTAGGATGTGGCAAAAACGAGAAGCTAACGAAGGTAAACACCATTTTGGAATATAGGTGGTGAGCAGAGGTGGCTTTAATTAAACAATCTTGGTCCTCTCTAAAGCAGCTTGGTACACCGAGTATTCCGTATGGATTCTCAGATTTTGTGACTGTACCAAAAGGGGCCAAATATATACACTTTGAAATAGCTTATGGAGAAGGGTCGAGTAGTATAGTTGACCAGCTTATTCAGATAGACCAAGATATACAACTAGAAGTTATACAGGACGCTATAAATGGGCGTCTGCCGTTTGATACTTCTGACCCCAACTACATGCAGCTTATTGAGGAGGAAACCCAACGTAGAGTGGATGCTGATCCACGAGCAATAGACCTGTACAATCAATGGGACGGGCGAATTTATCCTATTGGTGGTATTGTGGACAACCTTGTAGGTTTTCCCGACCTCAAAAATGGATGGACTACCCTAGTACATCGTCTAGGTATGGGTGTCAACTGCGCCTTTAATACTGTACCTATAGCAACAGTTATATCAATGTGTTTTGACCATAGTTGTTCATTACAGGTATTTCATCCAGATGGTACTCTGTTGGTTGGATCCCCTCTACACCAGCGGGACTGGTGTAGAGGGGAGCCGTATGGTGATTCATCTGGCCCGTCTGCATTGAGATGGCCTGCTGGTATAGAGTATGATAAGAGTGGGCAATGGGCTGAGTGGTACAGTTGGGCTACCGCAGGTTTGATAGCTATGGCTACTGATGGTAATCTAAACAATATAGTGCGGTATTTTCCATCGAGAGGCACCATTGCCACACCATCAGATATAACTGATGTGTTAAAAACAAAGCACCCAACTGTATTTTTACCGTCTTTCCAATTTAACGATTCACAAGTTAATGGGAATCGGAAAGTACTTGTAAAGATGGACGATACAACCTTCTACAACTTGACAGTGGACGGCGAGCAGATATCCTGGACAGGAGACCCTACAGCAGATGCCCCGCTTCTTTTTCCTCATCAAATGTTAGCACTAGGTTTATATCCGTCTCTAGTCATTCATCCAACTGATCCGCCAGATGTAGCCTCAGCAATGAATAATATGACCAGGGAGAAGATAAGATCAAGGCCCTTCCAATCTCTGGATATCGAACAAGCTACAGAGGATTTAATAATCGGTACTGTCTCATGTGACATGGGAACTGTTTATGGAGAATGGTATATCGATGACGGGACACCAGAGCCCCCTCCATGGCCCCCTGAACCCCCAGAGCCCGCACCTGTACCTGTTCCAGCTAGGTGTGACAGGCCTAGGATGTGGCGGAAACGTGATGCTAATGAAAACAAACAACATTTTGGATTATAGGTGGTGAAGCAGTATGGCATGGGTTAAGACTAGTGTACATAATGATCCTGTACAACCTGGGGCTCCTGGAACTATAGCATTGTCTGGCCATCGAATTAGCTACTTTTGGACAGTGCCTAGAGGATCTAAAGATATAAGGTTTGAGATACCCTACATGGTTAGAACACCCGAGGCTGCTAATGCCGAATCGGCCTTGCTAGGTAAGTACGATTCTGAAGTTAGGGATGATATTATATCCGGGGTTCTAAATTTTGATTCCAATGACCCTAACTATATGAACCTTATAGAAGAAGAAGTGAAGAGAAGGTTTGAGGCAGACCCAGATTATTACAGAATTGTAACTGATGGCTATACCGTGTATCCTAGAAACGGTATAGCGGAATCACTATTTGATCCACCTTCCCAGTATCTTGATACCTATGGATCTCTTCGGTATGGGGGATCTACTTCGTATCAAGATTACTGGATTATGCCGTTCATGTGTTATAGCCATGGAGCCAGCATTCAAGTTTTTCATACCAATGGTAAGCTACTAACAGGAAGTCTACTTACAGGGTATGACAAAAGTAGAGGCGGTCTATATGATGATTCGCACTACCCAGTAAACGTTTCTACATACTATACAGATGGTAGAAAATGGTTTGCATCCGGGTTGTGGGCAGATTTTCATGACTTCCATACTGTGGACAGGAATTTGCCACCGGGCGCACCTAGCAGCAGTTACGTTTGGCCCACCCCAGGTAGAACAGTTACACCTTCCATGGTAACTGATGTCCTACGTGAAAGACATCCGAATGTCTTTGGTTCTGCATTTAATTTCGATGACACATTAGTCAATCAGGGAAGAGGAGAACAGATTAAGTATGATGACTCTACAGAGTATGCATTTACCGTAGATGGTGAAGAAATAATATGGACCGGGTGTATATTTGGTACAGGACCTTGCAATCTCTCAGCACGGGCCTATATGCTGGGTTTGTATCCATACCTGGAAGACCTGGGTGTTGGTTATCCGGTAGACCCAATCATATCCAGACCATATGAAGTCCTGCGCATCTCTGAAGCAAAAGAGGACCTTATTATTGGATTCATATCAGACGATGGTGGGTACGTGTATGGGGAATGGTACACAGATGACGGGACACCAGATCCAGAGCCTCCAGAACCTCCTGAGCCACCAACTCCGCCAGATCCTCCTACACCTCCGGATCCTCCTACACCTCCTACACCTCCGGATCCTCCTACGCCTCCTACTCCCGAACCTCCAGCCTACCCCAATCAGATCAGGTATACGAATCTGGAAGAGGTTACACCTGTCCGAAGAGGAGACGATATAGTAATACCACAACCATATGCAGGTATAGCTGTATTTAGGGATGGTAGGTACATCGTAGCAGGTAGAGAGAAGGGCCGACTTGTCCTGGTAGGTCCTGACGATCTAGTCATCTCTTCTGGTGATCCATTCTCCCTACGCCATGACTACGATAAGCTCATCTGCTATGGCATAGCTATGCACGTCAGTGAAGAAAGCCTGTACCTACTAGTAGGAGAAGAAGGTTCCACTGATCTCTACATAACCAGGATAGAGATAATTGGCAGACCATCAGGTTGCAGCGCAAAGTGTGACTGTGATGATGATTGTGACTGTACCACTATGTCCAAAATACCTGCTGACGCTGTAGCGTTCCAAGGGAACTATTACAAAGTCTATGACCAGGTTGTAACCTGGGAAGAAGCCAGGATTGAATGCGAGCGCTTAGGAGGCCATCTCTGCACAATTATGTCCAAAGAGGAGAATAATTGCGTTAAAGAGCTGGTGACAAAGGCGATTGGAACACCGCCTAGCCGATGGTATGGTGCCTGGATTGGATGCTATGGTGATCGAACACAATGGTATTGGGTAAACGGTGCAAAGGTTAATTATGCAAGCTGGACTCCAGGCCAACCTGATTATGTTGGCAGTGGCCCAGTGTACCAGGGAGTAATAATGGTTGATGGTCTATGGCATGACTACTCCATAGGTGGCAAATGCAACCACTTCGTATGCAAATGGACTGGGTACCCACAGCCTAAGAGCATACCTCACGATGCAGTTAAGTTCCAGAGACACTACTACAAGGTCTATAAACAAAACGTGACCTGGGAAGAAGCACGTACACTGTGTAGTGATTTGGGTGGACATTTGGCCATAATTACATCTCAGGAAGAAAATAATTTAGTCCAAAGTCTAGTCTCCAAAGCTATAGGTACACCCACTGGTCGCTATTATGGTGCCTGGATAGGGTGTGAGAGGCGCGACAATGGATGGTATTGGGTAGATGACTCTAAGGTAAACTACACAAATTGGGATGCTGGACAACCTGATGCTGCTGGTGGAACAGAATGCTATGGAGAAATAATCGTTGATGGTCATTGGAATGATTACCATCCATACACAAAGTTGGATTACTTCGTCTGTGAATGGCCTGAAATTGATCCTGGTTCCCCTAGATTCAAATGGAATCCTGCCTTTGATATCAGGCTGCCATCAATGACTGCTAAGAACATCGACTACAACGACTTCCAGCCCATATATTGGGGTCAGGGCTGGGAACTTGGTGGGTATTCTCCTAATGGATTACAGTGGATAACCCACCTACTTAAGAAGAAACAGCCAGAGGTTAAGAATGACTGGTCAAAACTTCATGACGATCTGGCTGTCAACCTTACCCAGTTCCCTATGATTGGTCCAGTACTACCCGAGTACAAACCCTGTATTACCGGAGTAGGCGCTAGGGTTATGGTCAGCGTAGTCAATGTTCAGGTGTACCAGTGCAGCTTCGATATGAAAGTGTGGTACGAAAACACAGCATGGAAGGATGAACCCTGGAGGTGGAGAAATTCACCAAGCAGCATACGGTCAATGTGGGAGTCTACGCTAAGATCCATTCTAAAGAAGCGTAAACTGATTGATGAAACAAAACAGCAGACTACCTTAGATGGACCTGGAATCAGAACTCCGCCGGTACTGGAAGATTGGTTCCCAGAGGGTAAAGACAAGTCATGGTGGGTCGAGCCTATCTACACATACAACAAGTATGGTGAGATCGTTTACTATTATGGCTGCTGGTTACACCAGAAGGTAACATTCCAGTACCCATTCCCGGCTTCCTCTGTTGTCACAGTCTACCCAGACTTAGGTATGATTGATGGCATTGCACATGTCGGTAGTGGTACAGTGTGTGCTGTTCCTCGCGATGTCGATGTTACAGAGGAGTTCTCGTGGTCTAGGTATACTAAGTATCCAGCATCGTTAGATGCAGACCACAAGGATCTCAACAAGTATATGGCAACAGGCATCATGGCAGCTGAGGCAGATATTGACCTTATGCTATCCCCGCTGGATTACTACATACCGTCGAACGTACTGGCATGGGCTGATGGCATCTTGCCCTTGAAGTGGAAGGGTGGTGAAGTAACAACAACCACAGCCCTAACACAGTTCATGGAAGAGTACTGGCTTGATGTATACTTGTATCAGCAAAAGTTGGACCCTGTTGCCTATGTTAGAAAGAGACAGCAGGATACAACCCTAGCAAAACTTGGTAGTCTAAAAGAGAACAAACTCTGTAGGACTCGAAGAGATGGGGCGCGTAAAGGAGAAAGCGCTGCTGAAGACTATGTTGCTGGTCCATTAGTCTATCCATGGTCAGCTATAGATGGTATACAGTCAGCCTGCACTGAAATATGCTCTGGTGTCATAATGGCAGTTACCCCAACAAAGATTTACCGTGGGGACATAGCCCTCCACAAGTTCATCTCGATATACAATGATCGAGTAATAGGTGAGGGGCTGGACATCTACATTGGGAAGGTTCTAATTGGTAAGGAGAAGATCGTGAAGGTGAAGCTACAGCACGCCGGTTACTCATTGATGCAGCTGAAGAACTTCAAGATTGAAATCATACCTGATATGAACTTCCCCTACTGGCAGTACGTTGAGTTGTCCCTGGATAAGACTACCTGGAGCAGAAGTTTCACATGGAATAAGCGACAGTTGATGCCTGTGTCTGAGCTGTACAACGCAGAGCATTATGAGTTCGAGTTCTGGGTGAAGGTGCTATGCTCTTCTACCTATGATGATCCAAAACCTGTAAAGGTTAAAACTACTTACGAAAGGACGGGAAGCTGATGCCTGGTGATGAAAACCTCCTTAAGATCATAAACTACCCAGCACCGTGCTATCCGTTTGGTATGCGGTATCATCCCACCCATACCTACACGTTCCCTTATAGGGTACAAGCATTCGCTTATACCGATAGGCTGCATGGCAAATCGGCTATCTATTACCCGGATAGGGACAAGACGGGTGTCATTGAGATAACTACCTTCAAAGAGGGTAGCACTGTAGCGCCAGTGAGGAAAAGATTCCATGTGGATCATAGCACTTGGTATGAGTCTGATATCGGTGATGTGGTAGCAGTAGATATGGCCTTTGGGTACGACTACCAAAGGCTGTATATACTGTTTAAGCAGAACCTATCCAATGGCAAAACCTACAGAGCATGGCTGTCCATGTACGATACCAATAAACCCTCAGAAACCCTGTTTGACCACTCGTGGGGCATACCTATGTATGGGTTTATCAAGGATATGGTACACCTGCATCCGTTCTCACCAGAGAATTTGGATACGGTTATAGACTACATCAAGGTCTGCGGTATGACAGGAGATCTGATCCAGCGTCCAGAGCTGGATCAGACCTTCAACCTACTCTGTGCTCACGATAAGATTTTTGTTACCTTACCGGTAATGTTTAAGCCTAGAACAATGCCGTGGGATAAGGAAACAGAATGGACTGCCATGGACGCTAGGTGTCTGTATCAGGTATTGTTTATGTTCGACGAGACGGCTGCTACATTCAACGCAGCAGCCGTCATCGGCGCTCTTTCTACGTGGCCCGAAGGCTGGGAAACGCCTATACCTGATATATTCCCTAGGCAACCATTGAAGACTAGGATGTTTTTTATGGATGACTGCGTAGGCTGGCAGCTTGCCCATTGTAGGGTGTTCCCTAAAGAATGGTTCACTGATAGAACTACTAGGTACAACAACTACAACATATGGTACCTGAAGGGTGAATGGGATGCAGCTAATATGGTTGACCACTACTGGCAACCCTTGACCACTGAGGCTGTTCACATTGATGATCTAATCAGCACCCTTACTAAAGAGGGATCCACATTCCTAAAGCCTATGTCCTTTAGAACCCAGCAGTACTACGGTCAGACACCATTAGTTTCTGATTTGTACTATAAGGCTGCTTCGGATTGGAGCTTCCAGAGGGTGTATGGGTCTTGGGACCATCATATCCAGGAGTACGAAGTAAAGTATCATAATTTCAAGAGGAAGATACTGACTGGATTTGAGGTTGAAACCACAGAGGTACGAACTGACTATACTCTCGAAAAACAGGAGTTCCATGTCTTACCTGGAGCTGGATTAGACCTTGCTGATCATATGCAAACAGTAGAGCTCCGCCAAGGCCACTATAGGGTAGAAATGCGTGGGGCAGACGGCGGCCCATCAAGGTACGTAGAAGGTAGTGACCCTGAGACTTTCCCATCTTCGGGTGGAGCCGGTGCATCCGTATCCTTCGAGTTTGATATAAGTAGTACATCTCAGGCTCAGATATATGTTGGGCAAGCCGGGCAGGTTCGTGTAGGAGGAGTCTGTGGTGGCGGGAATGCTGGTACTTACCCAGCAGATCCTGTAGATCCAAACGGTATACCATCGATTGATGGCTTCTTGGTAAACCGTGGTCTAAAGTCTGGAAACCCAAGTATTGAAGGAGACTGCAAACTACTAAGGGTTCCAGCTGGCTACAAGCATATACGCCTTGTTTTAGCCGGTGTCTGCCCTGGTCATGGTATTACTCTTGTTGCCCTTAATCTAAATGGTTATCTATTGGTTGGGGCACCCGCTACACGGTACCCATCCCAGTATACAAACTGGCCCAACCGAGACCTTGTACGGGCGTCTAGTCCAACCAGACCACCAAAAGACCCATCCTGGCGTGCAGCATGGTCTAGTCTAGGAAACGAGTATTTATATGGTATAGGTTTGGATAGCGTTCGTAACGAATACTGTAATGCCTGGTATCCGTACCTGTATATGAAATACTCACCAACTAGCTCGTTCCTAGACCCTACAACACTAGCACCTGATCTACCACCAAGTGCTGATTTAATCTCAGAGATTCTAAAGGCTCAGTTTCCTGGAACTATACCGTCTACATTCTCTTTTAATGACCGGATAGTAAATGGTACTGGTTCAGAAGCTCCTTATGTAATTCCAACCACGTCAATAGTTCCTCCTGCTTCACCATATACATTGGGATCCCTACCCAGTTACCTAGTAGGCGGAGAAACCATTGAGTGGAGTGGATCCGTAAAAGGATCTAACATAATAGCACCTGGTGTGCCTAACGGTTCTGTCTGGGAAGAAATGTACATTGATGAGGCTAAAAATGATATTCTGATAGGTCTAGTTGGCCTTCACCACTGGACTATGTATGCTGAATGGGAACCGCCAGAACCGACACCGCCCAACGCTGACATAATGGGTGGAGGAGGAGGAGGGTTCACAGGGTTCTTCCTGAATGGTATACCTTTGGGTATAGCCGGTGCAGGTGGTGGGGCTGGAGGCTCATTTGGTACCGGCGACGCAAACGGTGGGCACGGAGGAGGAGTATCAGGAGGCTGGGGTCAGTATGATAACAAGGATGCACAGGAGCCTGGAACACAATCTACAGGATACGGTCTGTACAAGGGCCAGAGTGCTGTCACAGATGAGAACTCAAATGGCGGTGGAGGTGCTGGTTTTTACGGTGGAACAGCCAACAGGTCCAATGGATCCAGAATAGGATCTGGTGGTGGAGGTGGATCCTCGTTTGTACTGGGCGCATCTGGATATAATACAGGATACGCCTATCCTGATGTAACCATGAGCAATATAAGCGTTACCCCTGGGTCTGGTACACCTGGTACCAACCCACAGGATGGATGGGTTACTATTGAAGGTTCCTACTATGAAATAAACCATCAGTACAAACCTATCTACTCATTATTTGATCATGAGCTAGGCGACTTCTATTATCAATGCGCTGGTAAGTTTATCACACCAGACCGAATGCCGGTTCCTCCAGCTCCTCCACCTAGTCCATCAATCTTTCAATGGAAAGACGGAGGATGTACTTACCCAGATCCAATAGAGGATCCAGGTGTACCAGTTACACCAATAGCTTATTTTGAGTATACGCCGCCTACTCCACCGTTACCAGACTTGGATATTATGTTCCTGGCAGACATGACTGGTTCTATGGATGCGCTCGTGTCAACCATTGGCTCATCCATGAAGTCCTTTGTTGACAAAATGCAGGCCAAAGGTTACATCAATACACAGTACGCCTTTGGTGTGTTTAACGACAACAATATACGACATATACCAATGACTGGTGGCGCTGTCTTTACCAAGGATGGACAAGAATTACAGAATGCTTTCAGTAGAGCTAGGTCAGCAGCGGGTTCAGCTGGTGGTCTTGAAAAGGGGGGGCAAGCTATATTAGATATGTATAATGTGGCACGGCCCACCATGATAAACCCGACTGGATCCCCAGGACAACCCAGCAAGTTGGTCCACTTTGTGATGATCACGGATGAGCCATGCGACGATTCTGGGGCAACTACAGATGCAAACGCCGTCACCTTGCTGACTAGCCTAAATGCTGGTATACACTGGATTGTACCAGCGGCCACTGGTAGTTATTTGTCTAGCACTCCATTTATCAATCGTACAGTAAATGCCGTCAATGGTTCTGTGATACCAGTAATGCAGATGGGTGGGTCTTGGGGCAATGAAGCAGCAGAGCGCATTATACAATCTATTGAGTCCACTATAGAGATCATAGAGGATGATACCAAGTATCAAGATTGGGCTCATGCTTTCCCTGGATTACCCGTGTTAGACTTAACACCCCCAAATACCGTTACATTCAAAAAGCATACTGCATTCAAGTTGGACCCTCCAGGACCTGAAGAGCGGCCAGTTGTACCGGGTTACACAGTGTATCACACATTCGCCATAGAGAATCTGGCCTGCCATGCCTACATGGTGGATGTACACTTGAAATCAAGAAGTGATAAACTGAAGCTAGGGTATCTTGCTGAATATGATCCAAACAAACCTGATCCAATCTTACCCCCCGACAAGAGCGAGGTGTCGTGGGATGAAATACCGCCTCATAGTGAAGCAGTTTTCACCATACACACTGAGCTTGAGGGCTGCAACATTGAGGACATGCTGGAGTTCAGCTACCACCTTGAATTGAGGGATGATTGATGCACTTTTCATTCACCAGGGAGAGACACCTTCTTCACCCACTAGGTACCCCTGATGATAACTATGTTATGGCAGCAGCAAAGATGCCTTGTTCATCTTTGCTGCTGGTCACTGACTCCCATCTCCACCGTATGTACCTGTACGACATGCGCAATCCGAACCTTGAAGTGCAGGACGAGAGGGAAGGTTATCACAGGAACGACCTGTCAATATCCAGCATACAGCTTCGTGATGAAATAGATGGCGAAGCTGTATGTGCTGATCTCTGCGTAGATGATGCGGGCTATAACATCTACGCCCTTATGCTTAGCACAAACAATGGTGGAGCTTGGATCAAGGTATACAGGCACATCAACAGGAAGCTGTATGACCTTAATTTGAGATACAGGCTAACTGAGAACAGGACACCTCTGACAGTTGTTAGAGATAAATGTTCTGACCTGGACCTGATAGGCCCCACCACACACATAGGCGAACCGTTCAGATACAATGACCTATGCTATGGAGCAGGCATAACGATTCTAAATGGATATCTCTATGTACTTACAAGGCGTAGGGTACAAGCCGAATTTGTAACACGCGCTAGATATAATATGATTGGTCATGATCAGACCGTTACCTTAACCCAAGAGGAAGCTGAAGGGCAACAGGGTGAAGAGAAGTATCGTGGATCCAGCAAACTTTATAAGCTCAGGCTGTATGAAAAGAGAACAGCAGAGTTACAATTCAGCCTACTAACAAAGATGACGGCAGACTCTGGAGAGGTGATGGGTAATTACTACCTGTCTTATCCTGGTACAACAGATAATTTTAGTAAGGATGCTGTATTCCACGGACTATCCCATGTAGATGGTATGCTGTTAGCCGGTATAAGATGGGACCATGCGCTGGTCCCATCTGACCTAGGACTGTGGCATCTGGATGAAGCTAAATACCACTGTGCTCTGAAAAAAGAACTCGAATGGATTGTTGAGTGGGGTGAACCTGATGAAAATGGCAAAAAGAAACTGAAGAAAGGCCAAACCAAAGGCCAGGTAGCGGGCTTCATAAACCATCCATCAGGAGATTTAGGCGAGGACACAAAAGGTATATCTGTAAGTTCTGGGGCATGGCTGAGTCAAGACAGGGTAAAATGCACAAAAATGGTCAACGATCTCATACGGCGCGTAAACAGCATTGATCTATCTTCACTGAGACAGTCCACACCCATACTACAAACCCGAGGTCAAACCGCTCTGGTTTCTATCAAAGAACCAGACTCCTATAATATGAAGGATATACCTATAGGTCTGCCATTGTTAGAATATAAGGTCGAGAATAACCATTACCCGTATGGGGTAGCAATGCCATACTCCCTAACTACAGACGGGTCTATGAGAACCATGTATGGGGTATTTGGTAATCAGCTGTGGATATTTGATGTACTGGACTACACCCTAATAGTAAGGCACCCTGTCCTGGATGAATCAGGACAGGTGGATCACTATGACTACTTTGAGGGCGACATTATCGACATGGCTGATATACTAGAAGCAAATCGTTCCGAGCTTCAATGTTTCATAAGGAACGATTCTGAGTTTGATATGCTGGATGTTCACCTTATAATAGAGGTGGACAGGCACGACGATAACAGCAGGACACATGATGTGTTCTTGTCACACACGCAAGGCGCAACAGGAACAAAAGACCTAGCTGTTGGAGACATAGTGCCCGGAGGGTCAAAGGAGTTCTGGATCGAAGTACACCCACTATATGTGCAAGTGTGGGAGAGGGGCTCAACTTTTTCGCTGCCCCTTCGTATCCAGTACACCACAGACTCAGACCTATACTAAGCTGATGTAGGAAAGGTGGTTTTGTTAATGGCTGATGAAGTCACTGTATTTAAGCGATTAAAGTGGGCTCGGCGTGCGTCTGGTCAAGATCCTATCTTGGCTCTTGGCGAAGTCATGATCGACCATACAGCCAAGGAGATGCGGATTGGGGATGGTATAAAGAAGTTCTCTGAACTGACAGACATTGTTCCTTTGGATGTAACACAATTTGGTCTTGAAGCGACCGGAACTTTGGGAGGATTAAAAGATGATGTTAAAAATGGTCCTGCTTATGTTTCTAATAAGTATCCCCTGGGCACTCAGATCGTAGTTGATTGGAAGTCCTCAGACGGCACAGTATATCAGTGCCCCTGGGACATTGTGAATTATCAGACGGTGACTCTTGAAGGTGGCACAACCAGCAATGCCATGATTATACAGTGCCACTACGCATTACCTGTAAGTGGAATAGTATTTGATGCACCCGAGCCTACTAATACTAATACCACCAGAAATACCGGTGGTAATAACAGGTATCTGCACTCCGCTGTGAGACAATGGTTGAACAGTGATGCTGATGCTGGCGAATGGTGGACTGCACAGCACTCGACTGACGCTGCACCAGCCTATGCTGCTACAGAACCTGGGTTCTTAGCTGGGTTCTCCGCTGAATTTGTAGAGCTTCTTTCTCCTGTTAGGGTTAAGACCGCTACCGCAGACTTAGATAACAACGTGGTAGACACTACCTACGACAGGGTATGGCTACCATCCAAAGAAGAGCTATATAGTGTGGTGGACACCACAAACAGTAGTGTGTCTATTGATAATGTAGAGGGTCCCTACTGGGAGTATTGGAAAACACGGATGGGTACTAACAGCCCTGCTATAGATAATGACTCTAGCAATATTACAAACAGGGTCACCTATGTGATCAGTGACCATTCCTCTGCACATGTCATATGGTTACGATCTGCCTATCGCAGCAACCCCGACCGAGCATGGTGCATACGTTCCGACGGAACCCTTAATTATGCAACAGTCAGTAACAATGTCAGTGGTATTCTAACCACACCAGCTGCGGCTATACTACTAGGTGACGATCCCACACCCTAAATCTAGTTAGAAAGAGGTGATATAACAATGGCTGATCCTGTGGTTATTCACAGAAGGCTGCTTATAGCAGAACGCGCTGCTAATACCAACCCTACCCTCCTTGATGGTGAGTTAATGATGGATCGCAGCATTGAAGGAGGACATTACCTGAAGGTTGGGAAACCAGGTGATGCTACAACATTTGATTCAAGCAACACTATGGTTTACTCAAATCCTGAAAAATACCGTCCAGCAACTGAGAGTACTACAACTGAGGATACTACATTTACCGATATCAAGGCGGCTATTGCTGGTGGTACAGCCTCCACGCTGTACCCCATTGGAGACCAGGTGGTTGTAACCTACACGGATCCTGTAGACAATAACGAGTATGAGCTTCCTTGGGACATAGTGTCGTATAGGACTGTGTACACGCAGGATAATGTAGCGCACCAGGCTATGATTCTACAGGCCCACTACGCTATACCCACTACCACCATCCAGTTCGATGCACCTGAGCCATCCAACTCTGACGACTCTGACCGCAAGAACTACGGTAGCAACCGGTGGAGAGACTCTGCGATCAGACAGTGGTTGAACAGCAGTGCAGCAGCCGGATCGTGGTGGACAGCACAGACTAACACCGATGCAGCTCCAACTAGACCTACAGGTTGGGTAGACTGGCCCGGTTTCCTGAAGTGTTTGCCAGAAAGTCTGGCATCTTTCCTCCAGCCTGTAAAAGTACAGACTGCAACTGCCAACGTAGACTCCAGCGTAGTAGACACCACTTACGATAAGGTATGGTTACCATCCAAAGAGGAGCTGTATTCGGTAGTGGATACTACCAACACCAGTGTGAGCATCAGTGGCGTAGAGGGGCCGTACTGGGAGTACTGGAAAACACGCATGGGTACCGACAGCCCGGCGGCGGATAACAATAGCAGCACAAACTCAAAACGTATCACCTACCACATAGGGGACCCCACCAGTACCAGCCGTGTGTGGCTCCGTTCAGCTTGCCGTTCCTACCCTTGCATTGTGTGGTTTCTGGACATCAATGGCGTTCTCAACTACAACTACACTAGCAACATTTATCGGGCCGCGCCCGCTTGTGCCATCTTCTAATCTCTTCATTTGGGTTGATGAATCGGTAGCAGGTAAAAACATACGGGTAATGATATACTAGGTAAAGACAAGCTGCTAGATTGCTGCCAAAGCTGGTAGATCATATCTAAGCAGCTTGTCAAGGCAGTGGGTAGAACCTACACCAAAATAGTGGAGGGATATTAGATGTCTGATGTACGAATACGTCACCTCAATACCAGCATTCAGGAAGCTGTTGCTCAAGAGTCTATGAAGGCTAGAGTTGCAAAGCTGGAGGCCAGTCTGGACTATTTGGCTATGATGTCCGACATCGATCTTGCTTCGGACAGCGAGATGGAAGGCGAGGGGGCTGAGCCTAATGGCTAAGAAGAAAACCGCAGAGAGCGTAAAGTTTCAGTCTGTAAAATACTATTATGACAACCATCTGTGGTCAAAGCGGCAGGTTAAGAATGCTGTTGCCAAAGCCAGGATTACCGAAGCCGAGTACGAGCAGATCACAGGCGAGACCTATACTGCTTAAGGACGGTGAAGACTAATGGCTGAACCAGGCATGAGAGATATTTACTTTTTCGACATGCGCACAAAGGAGTTCCTCAGAGCTGACCAGGCTTCAGTATCAGAATCTGGGGGTATCATGGTACCAGCTAACACTACATTAACTCCTCCTCCCAGTATGGAAGACATGCCGCCAAACACAACCTACATTTGGGATGTTAAGGGTAATGAGTGGCAACTGACGCATGATTACAGAAATGTACCTGTATATAACATCAATACTAAGGAGCGCCTGTCTCTCAAACTTGGAGAATTTCCTGATCCTGCTATAACTACACTTGTAGAACCGGCAGATCCACGTATGGAATGGGATGAATCCATTAGAAACTGGAGGTTCCCTCTGGAGGTCCTAAAGGAAATCAAGAATGCAGAGCTGAAACAGGCATACCTTGACGCTGAAAATGGACCATTCCACACTGGAGTTAAAGGTACTGCTGTTAAGAAGGGCGAAATGGAAGACACCGAAGAAATTGAGATCGTAATTCGATCCAACCTCACTAGCAGGGACCATATCCAGCTCCTTCTTGAGACACCTGCTGTCAAAAAGGAAGGAAGTGAAAAAGCTGACGACCTTGTTGTGCTACGTGACTTTGATAACAGATACATACAGATTACAAGGGAACAGCTTGCGGAAGTATTGAAAGCCCAAAAGGCTGCTGCTATTGGTTATCTACATAGGAAGTGGATGCTCCAGGAGAGAGTAAACGATGCTCAGACAAGGGAAGAAGTAGAGGCCATAACCTGGGATTCTGACTGGAGTGACGTTGATTCCAAAGGAGAGTGAATTGAATGGCAATAGGAAGACGAGTCAAAGGCAAATCAAGTAAAAAGCGTGACGAGAAAAGCCAGAGTCTGTCTTCTGGGCGGTCTGCAAAGAACCTTTCCGTTAAGGGAAACGACGCCACAATTCACCAGCGTAAGAACACTCAAAAGAAGTACTACCAGGCCAAGCGCAGAAGTAACAGGGACCTGAAAGAGAAGTGACGTAGGATGGCTAAAGTTTTTGATCCAGGAACCACACCAAGATCTGGGCATCACGGGTTCCCAATACCAGAAGTACTTAGAGATCTGTTCAATAAAATATTCAGGAAGGAACAGAGCTTCTACACCAGGACAGAAGAACCTGCCTTAATGATACCTGAGTTCAGAACTTACTCATACCGAAACGTTCCTGTTAAACTGCTGTCCAGGATCATATTCGTCTATGATGATCCCATTATGCCTACAGAAGTGTACACCATACACAGAACAGGCGATGAAGGACAGCTCCTTAAGGTAACAAAGGTTCTAACCAACAAGACGTTGGTACAGCTTGGTATTACAGAACCGCCAAATGATGATAAACTATCTCCAGATGCTACAAACGTTTAACACAAATAAGGCCGGGCGTTTGCCCGGCCTCACTGTTTTCTACTCCCAATGCTTGCTTAGCCACCAACCATATACCACGCCAATTACAAAGATACCAAACTCGCGCCACATGGTCACATCACCAGAAGAACTCAGCAAACCTTGGATCAAAAGTTGGCTGAATACCATACTCGCTCTTTTCAGTTTTGTAACGCACAGTATTAAACTGAATCTGGATGTACTCCTGTTTATCATAGTCTTTGGTTTGCCGCCACCACACACCAGACCAGTATTGAAAAATAGCCAACGAGAGTCCACTAGATATAGTAGTTGCAGTAATATTATAAATTATTTCATCACGCAACAGCGAAGCGTCAATGTGTGTCCTGTTCCCAACCATCCTGTAGCCAAGTGTCGGGGTAGTACCATACCTAGGTATATCAATGTTGTACAGTGTCAGATTCGTAGATGGATCCCTGCGTCTAGCCAGAGTATCCGAATCAAAGTTAGCATATGACAGCCTTCCAGTCTTTGAGAAAGCAGATAGTGTACCCTCTAGGTACTGAAACAGGTTGTCAGGAGAGTCATTTGGATCTGTCTCAAGAGCCATATCAGACAGTATAGCTACCCCAGTAAGGTACGTTCCTAGCCTGGCCATGCTCCTCACCCCACATGATCACTCATGGTGATTATAGCTAGATTTCTTTCTTCACCCAGCGCTGTATTCCTTAGCACAACATTCTCACGTACCAGCACCAGACCAGCCTCTTCCAAGAACTCAACCTTGTCCCATATTGGCTGATACTGTTCCGTCTTCGCTGGAACAAACGCAGTATGACCTGAAGGATCGGCTATGTCATCATTGTACTTATCCTTAATGTAGGTACGCAAGTCTGCAAACGCTGGATCATTACCATACTTCAATCGGATCTGATTCAAATAAGACAGCCACAAATAATGAGGGATATGCTCCAGGACACCTTCATCCAAATCAGCAATCAGCTTTGGAATATACTTGTCACCCAAGCTGGTTGCCCTTTGAACCATTGGACCAAGGTTCTTCATTAGAACATTCTTTACCAGAGGTGGTAGAATCATCTTCGGTAGCGTTGGTACCTTGCGTTCTAGCTTCGCTACTAATGGGGCTAGTTTAGGACTTGTGTAGTCCTTCCTAAACATACGCTGCCTAGTATCTCGAAGGGCTTCCTGTATCTCTGAAATATACTCTGATACATCGTTCAGTGTAGGATCTCGGTCTGCATCATCAGAGTCCACTTCGTAGCTGGAAGTTTCAGCATCATCAGTAGGCCAATTTATATCAGTCTTAGGGTTGCCCTTCCTCTTGTACTTGTCAAACCAACTCACTCATGTTCACCTCCAGCTTCATTTACAGTTTGAACAATGCTGTTAAACTCATCCATAATACCTTTAAACAGCTCTGGGTTTGACTCATAGTAAGCACTACTTGTGCCCTTAATATAAGTCTCTAGCATCTGCTGTGGAGCTGTGCTCTCCTTCATCAACGAAGCCTTTTTTAGATCATTAAAAAACGTCCGCTCTGACTTTGGTAGTATGGATATAACACTACACTCATCCAACCGCTCCCTATAGACTTCCCTAACAGCAGCCCTGATCTCAGCCAGCTGATTCGATCTCGCCTTGCCCTCTACAGACACCGACACATGGTAATACGTATTAGGTGCTGGAGATGGCAAACGCTTCACAAGATCATCAGCTAAGGACTTCCCAGCCTGAACATCAACACTCAGCCTGTTAAGATAGAACTGATCCTTGAACGATATCAGCTGGAAATCAGAAGGATCTTCGACAGTCCAGCAGCCAAACTTGCGCTCAATCATGGGATCCGAGTACCTAGTCTGGTAAGGAGCACCTAGCAGGTAGATATTCTTATCCTGAACAATAAGTGGTGTATGGACGTGACCAATAAGAGCAAGCTCCTTACCATACAACTCAGCATCCGTAACAGCGTCTGGCTTCTCACCATAAAGCCTATTACCATACAGTGGAGCCCTGTCATAGCCCTGGTGTAGAAACACCTGTGGATGAGACCTGATCGTATGCTTAGTCTTTGGGTCCAAGGACCTCCTGTATGGAACAAACAGGAGGTCCATGAACTCTGTAGGTTCATTGAATACAAGAATATTTTGGCTTGCTGCTATGTCATCCAGATAGTCCACAGCCGTACTGTCATTGTAACCATCAATATCATGGTTGCCCGGTATGATCAATACATGCTTTACATATCTAGCTAAAGCTGAAAACCACTGAGCCGCATACTCGATTATGTTGGCTGTTGGCTTCTTAGTATTGAACACATCGCCTAGACAAATCACAACATCAGGCTGTATCTCGCCCACAATTTGTGTAAGGAAGCTATTTAGGGCGTCAACCATGCGCTCATGAAACATAGGGATCCCCAAATGGGGATCCGTAAAGGCAACAGCAATCATTTGACAATCTACCTGTTCTGGGCGCTAGGCTCGTAAGGAACTATGTGCATCCGATCCATGATGCTTAGATCTGGGTTCTCACTAACAGCGGCAAGCCCCTCAAGCACCATAGCCCTAGCAATGTAGGAATCAGACCTATCATTCGCCTTAGCCATAACCGACATCCAATTCCGCACACTATGAGGTATGCGAACATGGATCCAGTCCTCACCATTCTTAACACGTCTGCCTACATGTTTAGGCTTAACCTCAGTCTTAAATCCAACCTCATCCGCTACCCTTTCCATCTCATCAGGCATCATACTAATCATCCTCCACAGTATAAGTATAGTTTGAGTAGTCTCCATGGTCTACAATATCAACCTTAGCGCCTTTGAGACTACCATAATTTGGACCAACTTCCAGGTCGCCCCTCATGTCGATGTAGTACTCCTTACCACCAAAAAGCTCGGCGCACCACTCATTCATCGAATCCATAGCCTCATAGTAGAAACGGATCAGATGCTCCTCATAGCCCTTTCTAACCTCAAATACTATAGAGTCATGAACTGTGTTCACCATACGTATTTTATCCCGCAAGCCCTTCTCCTTGACCTGGCCCATAATAAGCAGGATGAGGAAACAGTTGAAGTCAGATGCGAACCCCTGTATAGGACTGTTACCAGCCTGGCGCTTCAGGTCTGCAAGATCTGCCTCCTTAGACAGTATAGCTGGTAGCCTGCGCTTCAGACCCCACAAACCGGTAACAAACCCCTGAGTCTCCACATCCGTACCACGTGCTTCCATCCAGGGCTTCACATTAGCATAGAAGCCAAACCACTTGTCCATAGCATCCTGCGCTTCAGCTATAGGAACACCGGCGTTGGCTGCTACAGTTGCAGCATTTGCACCATATACCAACGAAAAGTTTATTGTCTTACTAATCTGACGTTTCTGTTTTTCAACGCGACTTAGATCACCATTATAAAACATATTTGCCGCTGTATAGCTATGAAGGTCTAAGCCTTGATCGTAAGCGTGCTTCAGTTTGGGGTCTTTAGTAAACGACCCAAGACCACGCAACTCAGCCTGCGACAGGTCGAATTGCATAAACAGGTTTCTGCTATCGCGTGTTACGAACATCGACTTAATAGCCTTTGCTGTATCACCACGAGGGTAATTCTGCGCGTTGGGCCTAGTACTACTAAGCCTACCTGTTGCAGCTCCGTCCACATTCCACTGGCTGCGTACAGCCCAATCACTCCACGTCATCTTAACCATACCCTCTAGGTACGTACCATGTATCTTAACCAGCTTCTTGAACTCAGCGACCTTTTGCATCCCCTCTACTAAATGAACGTACTTCTGGTCCTTACGACCAAACATATTCTCATTATTAGAAAGGATCTCACATATCTTCTCAAGGTTGTCCGCATTCAAAGACAGCTTACCTGTAGAAGTTTTTCCCTTACGACCCAGCTTCTTAAGCAGGCCCAGCTTCGCTGCATCGTCCAGGACAGCGGCTATCAAAGCTGCTAAATGATGCGCCGAGTTTGGATTGAACACATGCTTCTCCGGGTTGTAGTCCTCAACCAGTGGGAAGGAGCACAGCGTTGTTGTAACAGCTGCCTTCATTTCCTTATCCATCTGCTCTATAGATGCCACTATACGCTGGTACAAAGGCTGCCTGAACCAATCCCGTATCTCTGACATCTTTGATTCGTACTCCTTCATAAGACCGCCCATTACTTGCGGGTTGATCTTGAACCCGTTAATAGAAGCCTGCATAAGCTCCTTATTTAGACGGTGCTTGAAGTCAACGTAATCAATAACCCAGTAAGCTGAAACTTCATCCTCCTGACACATCTCAGCAAACTTGTAATAGAGCTTAAGGTTCCAATACAAATCTCCTCTGTGGTACTTAAGCAGCGTATCAGCTGGTATCTTAGAGAAGTCAAGCTGCCCAGCAGCATTCGTAAACTGGTTTAGCTCCATAGACCAATCAGGAACTCCAAAGTACTTACCAACCAAGAACTTCAATTTGTTGTCTGTTGAGTTCTCATCAATCAGCTTGTGCATTACTCTGGTGTCCCTGTGCTCTGGAAGGTCATCTACAGACTCAAACACTCTCTCCTTCCAGCACATCATAAGATCAAACCAAAGATTATGACCGCAGACTTTAAACCCATCATCCCTAAGCCTTTTAAATATCTCACCCAAAGACCCAATAGCCTGATCCTTGAACTGGAACGTATAGCTTCCAACAGCTCCAATACCAGCCACAATGATGAAGTTTGTCGGGTCTGCTGTGTTGATTGATTTCGTCTCAACGTCAAACGAAACAGTCTTATCCTCATAATCCTCATACAGCTGGTTGAGAGCGGCCATAAACAGGTCAAGTTCAGGAGGGGTAAGCATCTTATCATAGATAGCAGCATTCAAGTCTGTATCCAAATTGATGGTGTTCTCATCCCTACCGTCAATAATACTCTCACCAGGCTGGGCATTCTGGAGCTTTGTGTAATAGGCATACACCTTCTCGAAGTCCTGAATAATCTCAGGTAGCCTATCTGGATTATGAAGACCAGCAGCAGGATGCAGCGTAGGAAGCACATTAAATGTTCTGGCGGCATCCTCGTAACTAAACGTAAGCTCTGTAGGAATACCATGTGCTGCTGATATACTCGTGATGGTTGCATTGTCGTCAGCCGCATCATGGATCATCTTATAGGGTACAGCACCCGTAACCACGATGAGACAGTTATCAGCAACTAATGTCTTATCACATAGTATCCTAGGCCAGAACTTACCACCACAATTCCTATACCATCCAGCCGTAGGTGTCTTGTTGTCCGTAGGCCAGCACAGGACGGAATTGCCTAGCATGAGGTCAGGCATTGTATCCTTCCACATCTGTGTCAGCATACTGAACAGCAGCCTTCCAGCATCACCCACATAACCAAGACCACTTTCGTCTTCTCCTCGACCTGGAGCCTCACCTATCACAATTAAAGACACAGGTTTTACTTCATCAGCGTTTCGTGATACAGGCCTAACAATAGATGGAAACACATACTGCTTCCTATGCCCATCCAGCTTGCACTTGTCACAATGGCTCCACAACGCCGGTTCTGTTCGTAGCTCATGCTTAAACAGATCCGACAGACTGTACATAGCAATCTTACAACCATCAGCTTCAACTAAATAATCATTGTATTCTGGTTCAAACGGATCCCCAAGAGCTTCATTTGGAAACCAGTCAAGCACAAATACCCACCTCACTTGCAATACCTGGTATACGCAATGAACCACTAAGACGGTTCAATAATTCAATCGCATTCGCATGAGCTGCTGCTTCCTCAAGTACAGCCATATGTAGCCGTGGTACATTGTCTAGTTCACTAAGAGCTGCTATATGCTCCGTATGAGCAGCAGCAACTCTAACTAATGCCTCCAGTAGATCAGGCGCGCTCGAAATTAAAACAGCGTCACCATCAGGATTGTCACCTGAGTACTTGCTTACATCCATAGGAACACCTGATGGTACTCCACAAAACGACCCTGTTGGGATCAGAACCTTAGTTCCATCACAAACCCATGGACCCGGTGTATAAGTCCACATATATACCAGCCCCTTACCAAAGCATACGCCTAAGCTGCATACAGTACCTTCAGGCCTAGTTTCCTTATGGCATAAACATCCCAGATACTGCCGATAATACCAGACGGATAAACTCCATGAAGAGTGTCAATGCCAAAACTCCTATACCCACACTGATCTGTAGGCCACATGATGTAATCCCTGAACTGTGGGCGGTAGCAAAGGCTACGGTCCCTTACGCACAAAGTACGCTTCTTTGTATCGACAGCGATTCTCCTTATGCTACCGTAAAAAGGCGGCTCCTTCCCGTCATCATCACGATAATGTGTAGAATCGAACACTTCCAGCCAACTCTGACTATCACTAGTTATCCTGTAATCATTGCTGGCTAGACGCTCATATATAACCCTACAGTCTGTCTCGTACAGCTTATTCTGGCTAATATCAACGTAAGCATAGTATTTAGTAAAACTAGCATAAACAAGATCACCGTCATAAATCTTCATTTCGCTCATTCAACTCAGCCTCCTAATGTTTAACACCCTTAAACGTTACCTAACTCCATCTGAACATGTAGCCATCTCCTAACCGCCGAAGGCCCATACTTCAGCAAAGACAGCTTATTGTCATAAACAGATTGAGGCTCTACCGAACACATCTTAAAAATCCAAGACGGATCACTACGCCCCTTCTTACCAGCAAACCCAATAGCATCAGCAACACTATGAGGAAAAAATATTGTTAAGTACAAGAATGCTAAAACATTGGGCTGCTTCACATACAATGCCATATTCCTTATCCACCTAGCAAAGTTGCGAGGATTCTCAGGTGCCTGTATAGTGTTTTCAGATGATGCTTCGTAGTAAAAGTCAGAGATAGCCTCACCTAAAATACAAAATACATCTATGGAATCTTCACCAAGCCAATGACCATCCACAGGAGGGTTGTAACTCAAAGCATTCCCGTATATAGCCAGCACTACAGGATACAGACTGCTCATCATATGCTTGTGTTTACTGTACTGGGGTTTGAAAACAGGTGGCATAGGCCACATCCCAGCCTTTGAATGGTTAGTGGCGTACTTCTTCAACAGATGCAACACACGAATGGAATCCCAGTATTCTGGTCTCCTCTCATGGCCCAAGAACTCATAATACAGGGGAGCCATAAGATAGTATGTACCAGTAGCCCCAGCATTCCTCATAGCATCAGCAAGCATAAAGGAACAGGACAACAGCTCATCAACATTGCCATCTGTTATGTCTCTACCAAACAGAGGATGGTTTAGGTTACGATGGACATTAGCACACCCCTCAAGTATGTTTAGCCCTAAAGATATATTAGGGTCTACATCAGAGTTCATCATCTGTTAGCCTCCCTGCGTGACTTCTCCTTGTTAGGATCAGTGCTTCCACCCTGCTTCCCACCCGATCTAAGATATGTGATAAGCTGGTTGGCGTCCCCATAATACATCTTCTGCTTCTTTACATCCTTCCATTTGTTCTTGGCTGCACAGAAGTCAACCCATGGAGAATGCTTATGCTTCAAACGGATTATCCACATCAACGAATCTGGATGAAACTTAACACCCTCAGACGTAGGTGTTATACCATTCTTGGCTAATATAGCAGCATTCCTGTCTGCTAAATCAGATGGTGTAGAGCTAGGTTTATTCTCACTATTCTCACTATCCTCATTACTAAGCCTATCTGGATCCCACCTGCAATGAGACTGACCATCATAGATACCTGCAATCTCATCGGCATAAGCGCAGGAACCATCACCAGAGCTACTGGGCTTATATCCAATGCACTCACAAGCATCTATTGCACTAAAAGCACCACAAAATGGAACAAGAACCCGGAACCTAACATGACCAGCCATCAGCTCACCTCTCAATACATAGCATCCTGGCTATTCATCTCACCCTGCTGTAGAGCTTTAGGTGGTGTCTTTGCTACTGGTGTTGGCTTCTTTGCCTGGTTCACATAAAGCGCATGTGGACGATCAGGCCGCTTGTACATAGGAACCATAACTTTCTCAGCCTTCACCTTGCGCTGTAGCTTGTTCATCTGCTCAAGCTCAAGTTCTGTAGCTCTCAGAAGATCATTAACTATATCGACACAATCACCATCCCCTTCATTCGGCAGTACACCCAAAGACTTGATAGTAGACTTGGAGTAATCCATAGTGCAAGCAAAGTCATAAAACTCCTCACCATAGCGGTTCTTAATAGTGCTGATGACACCAGCTGCAAGCCTGGGGTGGTCCCTACTACGCAAGAACGATAAACCTAGCACAAGCGAAGCATCCTGCAACACTTCCTTTGAACCATACAAATCATTTCCGCGCATAGGTTTGAAGTTTGTTGGGTTTGATGTTGTAACCGTGTGTGCCTTCTCACCACCAGCCTGAGCTGCAACCCATATGGTTATACCTAGGCTCTTAGCTACAGCTGACAACTCCTTAAGGATCACGCCTGTATATCCCCAGCCTATCTCCTCCCTACCAGTACCTGCATTTGTCTTCATAAGGGCTGCATAGTCAATAATCATGACTGGAATATTAACCTTCTCCCTAAAATGCAAGTTCCTAAGATACAGAGCAAGTTGTGCTGGTGACACTTCTCCAGCAGGAAGATCTAAGAAATACACATTATGCCTGTTCTTAATCTCAGTACGGGCTGCTTCCTTCGCATACTTAACAGCATCACGCTCGTTATCGTCAACAGCTCTAGGGTCAAGGAACACATAGCTAGAAGGCACAGCTCCACCAGTACAGTTCGACATAACGCGGAACGCTAATGACTCCGCTGGGGTCTCAAGAGTTACATACAGCACATTGTGCTTTTTGCACAATTCTGCGGCCATTGTGCATAATGTGGATGTGTTGTGGGTGACTATGAAATCGTTCGTCAGGTACAACCCATCAGGATTAGCCACCTGTATGCACATACACTCCTCTTTCTTATCCAACTTCTCGATAGAGTCGATCCATCGTGTAAGATACCGAGCCTGGCACTGAGGCTTATTACGGTCCAACCGATTTGGTACAGAGCGAAACGGAACAATAGTATTAGGCAATGCGAAGTTAATCCTGTAAAAATCTCGGCACGGTACTCTCTGGCCGTCTTTCTTATACCACGTATGCTTAACCCGTATCGGATGCACCTTTCCTGCAAGGCTACGAATCAAGATTGCTACTGCCTCACACAGGTTTCTGCTCGTTGAACCATAACAATAACCTAGACTATAACCAGAGCATTCCCCATCAGAATCCATCAAACCCCGCAGGAGCTCAATTCGATCCTCAACAGAAGCCTTAAGATACATTGTTGGTATGTACTTCTCATAAGAGTGCAAACCTAGCATCCCAAGTTCCCTAAGCTGTGCCCTAATACCCTTAACAGAAACATATGCCACTGTTTTCCTCCTATTGTCATAGTACGTTGAGAAAGAGCAGATATGCTTCAGATAATCTAATACTGTTGTGTGGGCAGCATTTAAGCACAACCTTCCTTCTGTATCCCCATCGCCCAGCCACAATCCCATAATGTAAGGATGAATAGGCAGCGTATGGTTGGAGCAGTAATGAACAGGCTGATAAGATGGAATCTCCCACTGCCGTAGAGGTGAGCATTTACCATGTGGTAAACGTACACCCAGCTTCATTATTTCAGCTGTAGTAAGAACTTGCCAGGTTTTAGTAACCGAATGGTGTCTCCTGTCCATCGTGCGAGCATTCTGCCCGCGAACTGTCCATAGATGATCGGCACCACACAAGGTGGAACTACCGTCATCAAATGTAACTCGATAGATATCCTTCAATCCGTTATCAAAAACTTTAAGAACCTGTGTTGGTTTTCCATCTACACCAAATACCCAATCACCAGGCCTGAGAGAGCCCCACAACCTGTCCCCATCAGGAGTCGGTACAACAAGGCTTTTAGGCTGCTCTTTCCCGCTGCCATAAGACCCAACGATTACATTAACTGAACCCACAGGCGTACCAGCCATAAAACCTAAACCTGGTATCGGTATTGGAATCCTAGGCTTCTGCATCTGGAGCTTACCATCCATCCAGGTTTCAAATACAGAAGCCATGTCGCCTTCCTCTGTATTTGATGCAGCCCTCTCAATGATAGAGAGCTTGGTGTAAACGCTGTCTATAGCCTTTCGCGCCTTATCATTGTCAACCTTACCGTCTTCATATATCTCAGCCAGCTTACTGCTAACCTGCTTGAACACATTAGCTTTCATAGTATCAGCAAACGTATCAAGGATAAATGAAGCCCTTGTCTCCTCTGATCCCGCTACCGCTATACCAAGCTCTAGGTTTTCTGATCCTTTTTCACCGAATACAGAAACAAAGTCACACTCATCAGGCAGTGCATTGTACTTGGTGTAGTACAAATACAAGGCTCGCCATATACTCTTAGCAGGCTCGGTGGATATCATGTGGTTTGTCTCAACAAAAGTAGCATAGCGAGCCATTTGAGGTGGATCCACAAACATGTTGCCTATAAACACCAGTTCCTGTGTCTTCAGCTCGACAGTCTGATCATTAACAGGCATTCTGTCACCTACCACCAACAGTAGACGGTATTGCAAACTTCGCAAGCCTAAAGCAGGAATCAGAAGTCTGATACAAAGGCACAGGTCTATTACCATACCTGAGATCATATCCTAGCTTCCTACCGCTTATACGGCACGTGAACACCCTATCTCTTTGATCTCTACCTACAGCCATGGAAGCTACATTTGCACAGGACTCACAACTACCATTCCTAGGACAGCTTCGCAATGACAAGCACCCCCTGTCAAATCACTTATCCGTATCACTCAAACCAAGGTAATCCCTAACCCTTTCTAAAAGAACACTAACACAATGCTCTGAATCTTCCTTGAGCTTATCATAACTGCATCCGGGAAGATGTAGGTTAGTGGAAAACGTCTCGTCTACACCAGGCTCTTTAAACACATCAACCTTAAAGTCGATTACAAAACTTGCCATGTTCTCCCTACAATCCTCATAGCACAAAAAGGCTTACCTAATGCCAGCTAAAAATACCCCCGTAGTGGCCCGTAGGAGGCCAGTACGGACACGAAAAATGGTTGGACATATAATCACACCAACCCACACTCCTGGCACCCCTCTGAGGCCATTTTTATAGGGTAGGGTTCCTGTCTGCTGAATAAACATCCAGTACAGACAGGTACACCAGGCCCAATATTCGTGTTTTGGCATCCGACCACGGATGCGTAACGACCTCCATAAGCCTATGCTTGTCGCTGTATTCAAACAACTGGACATTTTTACGGTCTACAGTTGGCTCAAACCACATACGGTGAACCAGATCCATAATCTCCTCTGTAGATGGCACAATAGGACAGCTGCGGAGTACATTCTGACCGCCGGTCATAAAAAGTATGGCGTGGATTGTTGACATAGCCAAAGCCTTATCGATCCTACGTGGAACCCAAGCATACTCTACGTCAAGATTTGCAAACCTTGCCCACTCCTTAGCCTGTGGAGCCAGGCCACACATCAAGTACATACTAGCAGCCATCCATGCCTGACTAGTACGAATGTCATCAATGGTATCCCTAGACGGTATGCGCAGAGTAGCGTCGCGCATGGCTAGGTACATAGTATCTAAATTTGCCCTAGCTATATCAGCATCTGGTAGGTCAAATCGAATCCTGTTGCTGCACTCACAATAGCGGTAAAGTGGAGAGCGCTCATCAAGGTTCAGGAACGTTAAACCATTACCATCTGTGCTGTCGTCACGCATCCGCCCCACCGCTTACAACACGAATGACAGCCGACTCAGAAGACGCACCCTCGCCAGTAGACTCAGGCTTCGCATCACCAACATTCATCACAGACTGTGCAACCTTTGTAGCCTGCATGTCAGCCAGGGACACAAACCCAACAGGAAACAGCAAGACCTGGGCCATAAGCGATGCGCTTGGAATGTCCATAATGACTTCAGAATGCACAACGCACACACTCATGCCGCTGTAGTCAGACATCTCAGGCATAAGGTCTTCCTTCACCTTCTGGAGAAGGGACGCGCCGTCCTCCACAGATGGAGCAATGATGGCATTCACAGGGGTGTTAAGCATGGACTTCACAGGCTCAAGTGCCAGTCCTCCATTCTCGCCATGCACAACCCAGCTGCCTTCAAAACCAGGATCGTTGGGCTTGCACGTACTCTTAGTAGCCATAACTGCACATACACGTGTTGCTGCAAACTGATTACCTGCGTTCATAGAAAATCCCTCCTAAAATTTGTGGGAATTACCCACTACTCCCCAATAGTACCACTAACTGTCACTGGTGTCAACAGCTTGGTAATCTGGATCACATTCCTTCCAAGCCTCCTCACACTGACACAGGAAGCAGTCAGAGACGCCGACCTGGCTTGGATTGCGTTCCTGGTAATAACACTGGAACCTGTTACCTTCCTCCGGGGCTTCCCAGTGTGTGCAAGTAGTTCTACCTGATACTGGCTGGTTACAAAGATACGCACCACCAGACTTTTTGCACGCATTACCCTTCAGCTTTTCCATACGAGCCTGCAATGTTTCTATATCAGCCTGTATATCTGAGCTTGCCTGCTGCTTAACGAGTGCCTCAAGGTCATAATACATACCAGGAGAAGCGTAGGCTAAAAAATCCTGGTTGTTACCCTGTGGATCTGTGAAGATCACAGTGTAGTAGTTTTTCATAACGGTATCGAAAACCTTCTTCAGGCTCTTCATCGCATCCGTATCCAGATTGGTGAAGGCGGTTTCGTACAATTCATCCAGGCAACGCGGCCCTGTGTAGGCCACACCATTAGCCTCAGCCTTGCGCACCTTCGGTCCGAGCACGTCACCGGCGGCCATTTCTGTAGCGTCCCTGATAGAGAGAAGCAGGTTTCCTTCCACGGAACCAGGAGACAGGTCGGGTATGTCGCCGCCTGGTTTCCAAGCCCTCCAGGAATACTGTGTCACGTGCTGCGTCCGAACCGTTTGATCCAGCAATTTTTACACTCCTTTTGCAGCCGCCGCGCCGCCCTTTTTTAAACCAGCAATCTGGTAGCGGCGGCGGGTAAATTTTTAAACCAGCAATCTGGTAGCGGCGGCGGGTAAATTTTTTAAACCAGTCGTAGGTAATGCTTGCCAGCCGCTGCCAGATTATTAAACCAGCAACCAATACTTTCACGCATGGGTAGCATTGCGTAGTTTCGTATACCCGCTACCCGTAAAAATTTTTCCTGATCGGCGAAGCCGTTTTCTTTTAAAAAGACTTTTATAATATACTTTACTTTATAAAATGAAAAATCCGCGTAAAACGTTCAGCCGCAACCACTTACGCGTTTACGCCCCACATCAGATAGACCAGATCCCCACATCAGATAGACCAGGCTCCCCACATCAGATAGACCAGGCCCCACATCAGATAGACCAGATCCCCACATCAGATAGACCAGTCCCCCACATCAGATAGACCAGGCTGACTTTAGATTGGAGTACGTATTTATACCTAGACGATCTTACTTTTGCTGTTCAACTTCTAGCTGTTTAGAAGTAACCGCCAGGTGTACACCATTGCTGGTCACATCGAGTAGCGTATATGCACCACACCCTTCAATAGCTGGTCTAAGGGTATAGTCTACCCAGCTCACCATACCTCTCCTCCACCCACGGTTATCATGGGTAGCTGTTTCAAAGGGAGGCAGCGTTGTGAATCTATACAGCAGATTGAATGGCATTATGTATTCATTCTGTCTCTGCTCATAGTTCATTTTCCTGTCTAATAACAGGAACCTGTTTACGGAGAAGGCATGAATGCTGCGTTTCCTACCAAACTGGTACATCTCCCTATGTACTACTAGAGGAGACGGTGTTTGTGCTTCCTGCAATCGGGCTACTATGTCATAAGTAAGGGTTACTTTATAAGCATAACCATCACACGTAGCAGCAGACACCACACTAATAGGCTGCTCAATCGCGTGCAGGGTATTGTAAGCCGCATCAAGCCTGGTTTTGTACTTTCTTCTGGATCGTGTAACAGCATCACTAGATGGGCCTGATCCTTTCGGATAGACCATCTCAGCAATACCGTTCAAGTTTAGATCCACAGTAGGGATCCAGTTTTGGTTTGGAGAGTTTACTGAATTGAGTTTGATGATTGCTGACATAAGAAAATCAGCAATCATAGCAACATCCTCCTTACACCCTGCTGTTAAGAGAGCGTGAAGAATGTCGTTTCCAGCTTTGTTTTGGTACACTTCTATCCTGTTGTTCATCGAGTCCACCACCAGATAACAGCACAATATTTTGTCCTGCTTTTCAGAAGGATAAAACTTCTGTTCTATGTTATGAACCCGTTGATATCTATGGAGTTTTGGTTTATAATAAGCTCCGTACTCGGGTCCAGCTCCTGAGTGCGTCGCCTTCCTCAGCTGACCCACTGAGGTGGCAACTATAGGCCCGATTTGAGCAATCCCTTTTGGGCCTATTTCTTACTATTGCATTATAGCATACCAGCTCTTCTGCTGTGTGGGCTGACCCTCGCGTAGTAGACTAGCGGTATTGATGAGCCGGGCTTTCACCCCGGCCTTTTTTATACCTTCAAGCATTCATGGTCCCTAAACCACATACATGACCATACACCGTCAAAGACCTGTTTACCTTTTCTGTAATGTACACACCTGTTTTGTGCAAAGTAACCTAAAGGGCAGGTAGGCAGGTCTAAATCCAACCCTAACCTATAGTCATTGGCTTTTTTAGGCTTTACTGTACCACCTATGTCACGATTCTGCCTTAATAAGTTCAAATATCAGCACCTACCTGTTCCATTACCTGTCTAAGCGTAGATATCTTGTGGCATGATGTAGAGGTGCAGAAGAACATACCAAAGTAGTCCGAGTTTGGGTTAATATCCAGGTATGCTGATGGATGCCTGTCATCATGAAACGGGCAGCAGCATATCACTTTACCACCTGCTCTACCGTAAGCCTTATAACCAGCACCATTTAGAACACCAACTACATCCACATGTTCAATGATACTCATGGCATCCTCTTTTACCTTCATACGCCTGGAAGTGAACTCGGCATCCATAGGCTTGAACTTCTGGTACATGTTCTGCCTAAGTTTCTGTAGCTCCTTACTCTCACACCTACCCAGGGCTGACTTCATATCATCTACCTTATAATAGTATGTCCTATTAGGAAACACTGGAAGAGACTTATTGATTGACTCAAACACCATTGTGTCAACCATAACAGCTGGTTTCCTGGTATTCCTGGAATAGAAGTTCAAGCACTGCATGGGTAGTATACTCCTGGTATCAGCCTTTATACTAGCCTTCATCAGTGAAGCAGGATAGGCATAATCAAAGGCAGACATGGGCCTGTCCAGCACCCAGTACAGATGCCATCCGTTACCAGTTCGCACAGCAGAGGTAGGGGGTATCCAATCACAGAACTCATAGAGGGTAGCATCCTGTACCTGCCTCTTCTTACCTGCCCACTCCCCTCTATCATAATCAAAGTCCATAGCAACACACCATGCCTTCTCGACGCCTACAAGGCTCCTGTTAGGGGTATTGTACAGTCCCGCTGTACTCCTAACAACCTCTAGTATCTTCTTCAGGCCTGGATAACGTTTAGGCATCTCGGCCACAGAATAGAAGAAAGCAGGGTTGTTTGCACCAGTATCAGGACCAGCAAACATCTTGTCAGACTCTCCAGCAAAGTGCTGTGATAAAAACTCCATAAACAGAATGTCTACTCCCTTGTCCACAACATCCATCAAGATGCCTCTCCTCTCTTGACAAGTGTAAGTATTTTGCTTACAATATCATTATACACCGCAAGGTGAATTTAGCAAGAAGGAGTTGGGTATTAAAATGATCGATGGAACTGCTTTTGGGTCTGACAAACCTGTTTCCTATAGGTCTAAGGTAGCAGAAAAGCTATTGAGGCAGGCTAGTCAATTTGTATCAGACCACCCGCATATGCTTAGTGATATTGACAACACGCTTAACAAGGCCATCTCTTGCGCTATGGACTCTGTTGGTGTGTACCCTCCTGATATTTTAGGTGGTGATGGTAAGTACAAGATGCGTCTACCTACTATCAGTAATGGAAAGCTCTATATGGTCACCATTACTATAAGAGGCAAGATCCCAGAAAGCATGGACGAGACTGATGTAGTTGAGTCAAATGTGGTATCCGTGGATCGTGTTCCTCTGGCTCAGTGGGCAAGCACAAATCTCAATGACGATCATAGGCAAGCTACCTATGAAGCCATCGAGCATGAGGTGATTGATTCAGCTATAAGTACCATACGGAAGCTAAGCACAGTAACGTGTGGCGATATGGCTACAGCTAAAAGAGCAGAAGAAACTCTAGCGGGTATGCTAGAGAACTACACTGCTGCTGCGAGCAACCTAAGCATGAGTGAGCGCCAGCTTATTGCCTATCTTCCTGATCGTGACTATGACGCAGAAAAGGCTAGGGTCGTTGTATCATTTCAGTATTTTGATGGGAAAACCAGGGTATACCGTGTGCAAGCTGAGACGTGGGATGATGCTGATTCGACTTGGAGACCGCATATAGGTGATGATGATGACCTCTGCTCAGATGAGACAGTGCGCACTATGATTGCAGCTGGTGAGCAAGGCCAGAACAGTATGGTCGATCATCCACAGCATTATGGTGGTGCTGATAATCCTTATGAGGCCATTAAGGTTATTGAAGCCTGGATGGATCCTAGCGCAAGCTATGGATTTTGTATAGGAAATGCTCTAAAGTATATATGTAGGGCTGGTAAGAAGAGTGGGTCAAGCACAAGGCAGGACCTTGAGAAAGCAATATGGTATTTGAACAGGGCATGTGAGGAGGCGAAGACCAATGAAGAAGAAACAGCAGACAAGAAGTGAGGCTGAAGCACGGCAGGTCATTAGCGACCTGAGTGGTTTTGTGGATGAGTACAGGAAGAAGCCAGCTAGGCTGAAGACGTACAATCCTTGGGTTTTGGACAAGCGTTTCGATAAGATGAACCGCGAGTACTGGGATATTGAAGACACCAATGGTGGTATGTGCGTTATAGTAGCTCAATCTATGCGCGATGAATTTGAAGCAAGAATGGTTGCCAAGACACCTGCTATGTTTAACATTATAGCTGGTATACTTGATGATACAGATGCCTCTGACTGGATGGACAAGAACAAGCCCGAATTGCTTGCGCAGATTATTGAAACGCTTAAATCAATATTTAGCAGAAGGGATTGAGTATCATGCAGACGAAATTTCCACAGTGGACCAAGGTACTTGTAGTTCTTGCTGTTTTATGGGTAGCATACCGAATCTTAATGATTTGGTTCCCAGACCCACTCCAGAGTTTCATGGCCCTGTTTGGTATAGGTGCTGGTGCGTCTATGCTTGCTAGTAACCATAAGTCTCTGCGAAGCAAAGAAAAAGAGGATACGGCAGCAGATAGGGCTGAACTTGAAGCCAACAGGGAGACTATCAACAGCCATAAGGAAGAAATACGGCTCCTCAATCAGCAGATGCAGCAGATACCAATAACTGTAAATGAGGAACTGAAGGCAGAGTGGGATAACTTAGCTGATACCAAGAAGCAGATAGCTGAGCAGGAGATGACTGAGGCTGAAGCCGTTAGCTTTCTTCGTCAGCGTCTAAACCAGCGTAAGCAGGGATGATGCCATGTGGTCAGATATTATGTTTTTATTTTTGGCCGCTGTCTTAGCTTACACATTTGGTAGAAAGTAAGAGGTGTTTTCCATGTGGATCAAGAGGGTGCTAACAACTGCTGTTATAGCTCTGCTGCTTATCAACCAGGCATGTGCCCAACAGCTCACCAGTGAGGAAGTCAAGGAGCTGGCTAAGTACGTTCAGGAGCTAGAGGCTGAGAACGCAAGCCTAAAGAAGCAGGTCAACATCCTGTCTGGTGGCCTGGACAAGATGAGTGATACTGCTATCAAAGTGGATATGCAGACGCAGGCTCTAATTGCCAGGTACGAACACAGCATTGGGGTCATGGAGAAGATGTCCCAGAGATACGAACAGTCTATAGTTCGTGCTGATACTGTTATTGACAGACTTGAGAGGAGAGTAAATAACTTGGAAGGTCAGAGGACATTGTGGCAGGTTCTTGGTATTGCTGGTATCGCTGTCGGAGTGGCAGCGAGTAGATAGGTGACACGCATGGCTGAACCAAACGTTTGCTGCGGGCTTGCTCCGAAGGGTATGTTTGATACCAAACTGAAGAAGTGGTTCTTTAGGTGTTCTGGTGCCTGTGGGCGTTCCACCACAGGCCACAGTTCAAAAAAGAAAGCTGTTGAGGCGTGGAATCGCGTAACTGTTGAAAGGTGGTAGATTAGATGGGGGATCGTATGTACCGAGCAACGTTATCCATCAGGAAGACGGTAGACTTGTGGTCAACTATTGATGTTTTGGTTGATAGTGAGACTGAGATGGGTGCTGGAATCAAGTTGTCCGAGCTAATTGCAGAATTTGAGAATACTGCAACTTACGACGACGCTACCGGCCTGGATGAGTTACTCTGTGATTCTGATTTTGATCGTAATGCAGATGAGAAATACGATGTTGTGACTACAGAGTACAAAATAGAAGTAGAGTCTATCGTTGAAGAGGACGAGCTGGAATGATCCGGTCAATATCAGTAGCTAATCTTGGTCCATTTAAGGGTGAGCAACACGTAGATCTCAAACCAGGAATACTATCTGTTGAAGGTAGGTATGTTGACAAACCGGGTGAGTCAAACCGGTCTGGTAAGTCGGCATTCATAGACCTAATAAGGTTTGGGTACTTTGGGGTGCATCGCCATAGGTCTGTACAGAATTACATACATAGGGGTGCTGATACCAGAAACGACCCAATCTACCTGTCTATGGAAGTTGAAGACCCAAACGGCGATGTGTACCACATAATACGTGAGTTTGATTACAACAAGCAGGGATTCACCACGAGAATACCAGAGATGGGTGACATTGTTACTCAGATGAAGCAGCCTGAGCTCCAGCGTTATATAGAGGATAAGCTGCTTGGGTGTTCCTACAATGATGCCATCAAAACATGGATGGTACTACAGGATGACGCTAGAGGACTGATGAACCTATCGGTTGCTGATAGGAAGAGGTTTCTACTGGACTTATTCTCTCCGACTATGTTTCCTTGGGACAGCTACTTCTCAGAGGCATCAGCAAGGTACATATTATGCAAAACTAGACAGTCTGAGATAATGTCCAGGATAAACAACCTACGCAATAGGCTGTACGAGATATCTGACATGGACTTCTCTTCTCTACTAGCTTCTACGAAGGCTGAAATACTAGAGCTGCAACAGCGGAGAGACAAGGTTGTACAGCTTATTACAGACCTCGAAGCTACATCGTCTCCAAAGGCCCTAGATGATCTGGCTAGGAAGGTAGCACAGTACAATAAGAAGCTGAACGATATGCACGCTTCGTTGCTCTTGTCCAGGAAGACCCTAGACAAACTAGAGCATGATGTTGAGAGGTTGAACTCTAGGAACCAATCTCTTGCTGACCTACAGACTAAGAAGAAGAAACTAGAAGACAAAGCAGAAAAACTTAATATTAAGGGGGTCGAGGATGAGTATGGTAGGGTCTATGACCAGCACAAAGAGCTAAGCACACAGCTTAGCCTTGATGTACAGAAGTTCAAGCAGATTGACAAGTTCAGGGGATTGTGCCCGATTACACACGAGGATTGCCCGTCTGGCAGCGATATTAAAAAGGCTAAAGCTGCATTAAAGAAAGCTATAGAGTCAGCTACCGAGCAGGTTGACGCTCTACAAACTAAACTTGACAAGCTGGTAGCTGTTATGGATGCTAATGATACTATCCGTAGAGATATGGATGTCATACAGCATAACATAGCAGCTACTGAGGCTGCTATATCTGCTTTGGATGGCGTTGCTCAGATGTATGAGGAGCACAGAAACCAGAACAAAAAGGATGAGAAGGAGTATGTGCTGTTCAAAGCTGAAGCGGATAAGCTATCTAATGAGCTGGAAGCTAGACGGTCAGACCATGATCTTACGCACCATCGTAGGATACGTGAGCTGAAGCAGGAACAGGACACCATTACAAAGAAGCTGGACGAACTTGATTCTCGTCTGACTACCCTTATAGCTGACCAGCAGCGTAAGGATATACTAGAGCAAGACTTAGCTGACAGCCAGAAGGAGTACAACTCTTTAGAGCTTAGGGAAAGGGCTTTGAGAAGCCTGAAGCCTATGCTTAGTCAGGATGGTATACCATTCACAAACCTGCTATCGTCGATCATAGACTTTGAAGCTGAGATCAACAAGGCGCTGGTGGATCTAGGAGACGACCTACTAATTGACATCGAACCCTATACCATTACCAATTCGCGGGCTCCTATTTGTCAGGTATGTGGGTATGAGTTTGGTAAGAGCCAAGCAAGCAAGTGTCCTGTAACCACTTGCCAGGCTCCTAGAGAGTATAAGAAAAAAGAAACACTAGAAGTTCGCATGAAGGGGCGTGTTTTTGATGTAGATTTCGACGAAGATTCTGGTGGTGGGAAGCAGAAGGTAGCTATGGCTATCAGGTTGGCCCTATTTAATGTTCTCAGGGATAGAGGCCTGTTAGGAAATGTGGATATGTGGTGCTTAGATGAGATATTTGCACCGCTGTCTGATGTAGGAAAGTTCAACATGCTTAACTCGTTTGAAAGTGTCTGCAACCAGTACAATATCAGGCAGCTGTTCTTAGTAACGCATACTGACATAAGCTCCATCATTCCACCTGCTGTTATAATCCAACGGTCAGATTCAGACCAGGAATCAAGAATAATATCATAGGGGGTTTTCGTTATGGATGAAATGTTTTCTGTAATGCCTGACCAGACCAAGGCTATACTTATGAGGGAGGCTATTGCGCAGGCTGAGGCCACAGTTGATATGATGAAACAGGCTGCCGATTCCTTTAGGAGCAATGATCTGGATGATGTTCCAGAGCAGGCTCGTGAGCTGGCTAGTGAGTTCTTCACTAACTTTGAGGAGGCAGACCACAAGATACTTACATCACTGTACATACACGGTTTCTTCGCGGGTGTATCCCACCTGTTCCGCACAATGAGTGTGTTGGACGCAATGTCTGAGTTCCTGAATAGCGACTGCCAGCATATGGCTGACATAGAGTTTGTTGAGGATGACGATGACACGGATCGAGCGGGTCTGCCTAAGCAGAAGCCTGGCTTGTCCAGTATGGGAGACGATGAGATACACCAGCTGATAAATAACATGACTCTGTGGAGGGGGCTGAAGTAGTTGAAAACAAACAGCTACACAGTAACGCTAGGTGTAAAGACTCCAAGCACGCAGGTCCAGTACAGAATGTTGAACGCAGAAGTATCAGTTTCAGGAGAGGACCCTGATGCTGTACTGATGGAAGCATCCAAGCATCTTGTGTGTGCTATAGCTAAAGTAGCCAACGTGCTTGGCGAAGCCCCGCCTGACGAGATCCGTGACGACCTTGAGCAGATAATTGGTAGTGAATCGGCAGCTGTTATGTACGGTGAGGACTAGCTTCTAACACGTGTCTTTTAATTTGAATTAACTCGGAATACGAATAAGAGGGGGCGGTTTAACGCCCCCTCTTAATTATCCTGTTCATAGATTTTATTTCACTCTGGTGGGCATCGCGTATTTGGTCAATACGAATCAGCCCATGCTCCATTTGCTCAAACGCCATATAGGTGGTAAGAACCTGCTCTAACACGTAACTCTTGCTAGGTACAGAAAAGAATCGTATCAGGCCACCTATAATAGACTGTTCATACTGTATGTACCGTCTGAGTAAACAGCATCCTACCTTTACGCCTCCGTCTGCTGTTAGAATTGTTACATGATTCACGCCTAAAGATTGAGCTAACTTTCTGTGCAAAGGCCACATCACCTGCATAGCTCCTTTAGCTCTGCCTGCTTTAGTCTTTCTACCAACGGCATCAGCTTTGAAAGTACTTTCAACATCAACGACACCTACAACAAGACCGATAGGCAGGCAGTACATATGAGAATACCTTATGATTGCCTTTGCCATATCCTCCCTTTGCTGCTGAGTAAGGTTTGGGTTCACATAGTGTATATAGGACATAATATCTATGTAGGTCTTGAAGGTTTCAGCTGTCATTCCCAGCTTTTGACCTTCCTCTTGATGAAACCTATCAAGAACCATCTGGTACATTGGTTTTGTGTCTGATGCCTCGGCAGGTTTCGCAAATATGAGGTTGTTTGCTTTAACCAACATGTTATAGGCGCTGACCCAAAATACAGCGGACAGAATCAGAACAAGTAAGCATAACCATCCTGCAAATGCCATTTCGTTGTCTCCTTTCAGATCCTTATAGGTAAGTTTTCGTAAATACATGATAGGTACCTCCCATTAGTTTGTGTCTGATAATTATAGCACAGTGATACCAAGGTTATACGGAGCACCATTGGTTGTCTGTATAGTAAATCTCTTTTAGGTCTACAGGACCAGCTATATTGGGCACGACAGATTTGGTGGCTAAAAGCTATAATGGTTCGAGGTCGGCGCAGATAATAAGCAGTGATATCTGCGCCTTTATTCTACTACAAGGTGGCGGAACAATCATGTCATTATCAAAGGAAACACTAGTCAGCATGGGTTACAACACATCGTTCTCGGAAAAGATAGCAGGATATCCAGACAGGCTTTTGGAGTTGAACGGGATCTCAGACCATCAATTAGGATTGGCTCAGTTCTATGAGAATCTAATGAAGCGAACGTCTAGGCTGGCTGATACCTCGGTGGACTCTAATGCTAACGTAGGTAGCAAAACGACAGCAGCTATCCTCCAGGAGATTGACAAGCCAAGGCAGAGGTTGTACGCATTGAATGGTATTTGGGAGTACCTGATTAAGAATGACGGGTATGAGCGTGCTGTAGAGGTAATGGACGCTATAATCGGGGGCTTGATCTACCCGCATGACTTACCACTGTTCATGTATGACCACTACTGTTATGCCTTCTCTGCTGAGAAACTCATGAAGGATGGCCTGCCGTTTATCCCAAGGCTACCGTCTAAACCAGCCCAGCACGCACGCAGCTTCATCGCACATGTAAACCAGTTTATCCAGTTTGCGTCAAACCATCAGGCTGGTGCAACTGCTATACCTGGATTGTGGGTAGCTTATGCGTACTACGCCAAGAAGGACGGCCTCACACTGGAAGGCAGGCAGCAGGATTATCAGGAGTTCATATTTACCTGCAATCAGCCTGTTAGATACTCAGCTCAGAGCCCGTTCGTGAACGTATCACTCCTGGATAAGTACTACATGCAGGGGCAGTATGGTGATATCTACGACGAGGACGGGCGCGTTGTGGGTCACAAGTTCACCTATCCTGACGGTTCTTTACCAGACTGGAAGTTTGTGGATCAGATCCAGCGGGAATTTTATGAGTACTTTAATAAGTGTATTGATGACAATGGCAGACCTATTACCTTCCCTGTTATAACAGCGGCTATGATTAAGGACAAGAAGACTGGGATGCCTGCTGATAGGGAGTTCCTAGAGTGGTTCTGTAGCGAGAATGTCAAGCATTGTTCTGCAAACATACTTCTTAACTACGATCCGAACAACTTTGCGTCTTGCTGCCGTATGATGAACTACACTGATCCGCTCAAGTACACAAATTCGTTTGGAGCAGGCGGAGATTCTATTGGATCTTGGGGTGTGGCCACATTGAATTTGGCCGGAATTGCAGGAGAAGGGTTGAAAAAGGACAAAACGGGCTACTCCTACTCTAAGTTCCTGTCAGACGTTAAGAAGTATGCTGATATGGCTCGCGAGATTGTGGGCATACGCAGGCATTATGTCACCCAGAATATCCAGCGTGGTCTACTTCCTCTCTTCACGATGGGGTATGTAAAGCCCGAATCGCTGTACTTAACAGTGGGTATTGTTGGGGCATATGAAGCATTGGAGCAGCTTGGCTGTTTCAGCAGGGATAGAGTTGATAACTGCCTGCATTACTATGTTGACATGCTGGATGTGCTTAATGCCGGTAACAAGGAAGCCAATGATGAGCAGACCAATACTATCTACAACCTTGAGCAGGTTCCGGCAGAGAATGCAGCTGTCAAGCTGGCTACGATTGACAGAGTGTTGGGTAGGCACGATTACCAGCTCCTGTCCAACCAGTGGCTTCCTCTATCCTACAACACAGACATCTTCTCTAGGTTGGAGGTATCTGGCGCTTTGGATACAGCTATGTCTGGCGGCGCTATCGTTCACATATCAGCGGGGCAGGAGCTAGATGCTAACTCGATGCAGTCCCTTATAGACTATGCGTCAAAGACAGAGAATGTCTACTTTGCTGTTAATTATATGTTTAGCTGCTGCCATGATTGCCACTCTATATCTCACTCGGCAAACACTATAGCGTGCCCAAAGTGCGGTGGGAGCAATCTTGATAAGTTTACTAGGGTAGTAGGCTTTATTACACCCCTCGATACCTGGTCCACCCCTAGAAAGGAGGAGAAGAGGATCCAGCTGGATTTACAGATGAAGAATTATGTAGCAGGCAGGGCAGGTTAGGTGGTGTACTACCATGTTTTATGATTTGACGGTAGACTATGGAGGAGTGAACTTCCCGAAACCATATAGGAAGAAAGATGTTATCTATATCGGCTTCATAGCTGTTTTTTCTGGGTGCAATAGAGCTGTTAGTGGGAATCCGTGTCCTGATTGCCAAAACTCTAGCCTGTGGGAACATGCTTGTAAGTCTAGGTTTGATTCTATAAAGGATATAACAGCATTTGTACATAAGAAGGTTAGCATATTTGATGGAATCAGTGCTGGTAGAGCAGTAAAGTACTTCTACGCTGTTCTAGGTGGGGAGCCTCTGGATCAAGAAGCTGATGACCTGCGCATTGTGCATAGAGCAGTGCGAGCTGGTTTGGAAAGGCCGGTTCCTAGTGTGCTGTTTACAGGTTACTCATCATTGAACCAGAACGGTATAAACGATGGAACCAAGCGTTACGTACTCGAACAGATCAATTATGTTAAGGTTGGGTCGTACCTAGGCGACGCCTACAAGGTTGATGGCCTAGAATCTGGACTAGCAACAGCTAACCAGCGTTGGATAATAGTAAACCCTATTTAGAATAAGACAAGCCCCGTTCCATAATGGATACGGGGCTGTTCCTTTAATGGATAGCTTTACTCAGCGTTCAGGTCTGCCTTCAGGGCTTTACCGACCTTCAGCCTCACCGTCCACTGGGCCGGAATGTCGATAATCTCATCAGGTTTCTGAGGATTCCTTCCCTGCCTCGGCTGGCGGTAAACAGGCTCCAAGAGGAACAGGTTGTGGGCCGACACAGACTTCTTTTTGGCTAGAGCGTCACCAATGCATCTGAACGTAGACCTCACGACATCAGCAATCTGAGCCTTAGTAAGATCGTGGTCAGTGCTGGAGGAAACAAGATTTGCCACCTCGTCAATCAGCTCACCGTACCCCAATCTCCCATTCAGCTCTTTTGTCGCGGCCTTCTTGGGCTCAACTTTCTTTGCCATAGCAACCACACTACTCCTTTCGAGTATAAAAATTTAGCGCTACCAACGCTAGTAGCCTAATACTACTACATAACCCTGATTCTATCAAGTGTTTAGATATGGGTATAAAATGTAAGAAAAAGGACTTGACAAAGCAGTCATGGGTAAGTATAATACTTACATCGTCCAGTGAGGGACGGAGTATTGGGGGTTAAATATGAAGTTAAAGCAGCTGTTGTGGTTGGGTATGGGTTATATCTGGGAAGATGAAGAGTTTATGGAAAAGTTCTGCGCTGATTGCCCGAAGCGTTGTGCATATGGTGAACCAGCACCTGGATGTTTCAGGCTTGGAACTTACAACGAAATACAGGGGGTGTTATATGAAGCAGCTGAGAAATGTGTTTGTATTCTAACAAGGTATGGAGTACCAGATGAGGATGGTGACTAAAAGTGTCAGGGTATAACTTAGGCATCGAAGTAAACGATGAAGAGTATTGCACTGCACTACGAATTGATGATTCTGTAGATCATCTTGAAGCAATGAACCGGGCCTTTTGGGCTATTAAGAAGGAATTTTATCCTGAAGGGAAGGATGAAAATCGAGCAAAGTGTAGTTTTAAGTACCTTATCAAGAGTGTGAATTATATTCGAGCTGCTGTTGAAGCTATTAAGGATGCTCGCTATGAGCTGCACAATGCTATCTATGATCCTGAGTATTATGAAAATTCTCTCTCTACTACGCTTGCTGAGGAGAGGCTCAAGAAGTTGGACAAGATGTTGTTCTCTCTCGAAAGCTGGGTAGCATACGTCATGTCAACATTGGAGATTACTGAAGATGAGCTCAACAATTCAAGAGATGGCTAACAAGTTTTCTATCTTAGATGTTGCGTGTGGTGGGCGGACGTTTTACTACAACAAGAACGATCCTGATGTTCTGTTTGTAGATAACAGGAACGAGTGCTTTGAACTGTGCGACGGTAGGACTTTCAACATAAGCCCCGATTTAACACTGGACTTTACGAATCTTCCATTTCCGTCTAACAGTTTCAAGATGGTTATATTTGATCCGCCACATCTTACAAGAGCAGAGGTGAATGGATGGCAGTACAAGAAGTATGGCGTCTTGCCTAAAGATTGGAAGCCTTACATTAAGGCAGGGTTCAAAGAGTGCTTCAGGGTTTTGGAGGAAGGTGGTTCGCTGATATTTAAATGGTCTGAGGTACATGTTTTGCTAAATGAAGTGCTGCCACTCGCAGCTTACAACCCTGTTATATTGGACAAAGGGCATGGTAGGGGTAGCAGATATGTTGTGTACATAAAATTACCATCGAAACTAAGGGTGGACACAGATGAAGCGTTGTGATCTGCTAAGAATAGGCAGGCGTTATATGGTACAGGCCATACATCTGGATCCAGTATTAGTGGAGTATCCATCGCCGCCAGTACTGAATTGGATGCCTGATCTTATAGGCTGGAAGCTGGATATAGGTTTTGGAGGGACATACGTACTAAACAGCTACATAATTGATGTATGTGCAAACCTAAAGGAGTTCCGAAAGGATAGTACCAACAAGGCACTGGCTAAGTCTAACTTAGGGCAGAATCGTTACTACTTAACACCGGATGGGTTGGTCCAGAAGGCTGATCTTCCAGAAGGGTGGGGTCTGATTTACTACAACACTAAAACTAAGAGATGTAGAAAGGTAGTACCAGCAACGTATAGAAGTAGGTTTGATGTGGAACGCCAAGAGGGACTTTTGCTCAGAAGCGTGGCACAAAACTGCACATGGGAGGATTACTGATGGGGAGGCCAAAGAATACAATCAGCAGAGATCAAGCCAAGCCAAAGGCTGCTAATATGTACTTCCGTGTAGATAGCGAGCTGTATCAGAAGTTCTGTAAGATAGCGGCTGTTCAGAAACTGAGCACACCACGCCTTGCTAGGCTTGCTGTTGAAGAATATGTGCAGAGGAATAAACAGCTGCTACAGCTTCATGACAGTATATGGGATAGCTCAGGGAAACTGAAGCTCAATGTACCAATAGAGGCTAACTATGACTAGTACGCTTGATGAGATCTATAAGAAAGTGCTACCCTATCTTACCATTGATGTAAACAGCATCAGCGATGAGATGGTAAGGCATACAGCCGGATATGCGTACCTAGCCCAAGAGCTTGCTAGAGCTAAAGGTAAAGCTGCTGACCTCAAGAATAACCTTGAGTACAAGAAAGCTGTTGCACTAATCGAAAGCAAAGGATTGACTATAACTGACGGGCTGGGCAAAGAGATAGCTGTGACTGACTCTGTAGCAAAAGCGTGTGTAGATGCTTCTGAACCTGTAGCAGAAGCAAAGAAGGCTCTAGTAGCAGCTGAGAGAGACCTTGCGTTCTGGCAGAGTGTATTGGATGCTATGTATCAGAGGAGCTATATGCTTACCAAACTGGCGGACATGCAACAGCATGAGCTGGCACTCGCTGGAAATGAGTACAACGAAGGCGTAAGGCAAAGTTTGAAGTCGGAGGTGGCAAATCAGGACACAAACAGGATTACACGTGATGCGTATATGGCAAAAAGGCAGTCCCAACTAGAGACTATGAGAGATGCTGTTAGAAGCAGCAAATGAAAGGGGTAATTAGAATATGAGTTTACTTTGTGGAGGAGAAGCTGGGCGCAAGCCCATGAAGAGGTCTGGGTTCCAGGGTGCAGTGGCTGGTGCTTCTAGCGTGAAAGCAAAAGCTCAGGCGCAGGCCGGTAGTGGTATCATCAATATGAACAAGCTGAAGAACCTACAGGCCAAAAAGAAGGCTACCTTGGAGGCCTACAAGCTGAATGCCAACGGCCTGTCCAGGATGCGCTTAGTCAAGCCTATTGGTAACGATGACGTTCCTATGATGTCTGCGGATGCTCACTGGCTTCCTGTTGTGAACGATGATGGCAAGACGATCAAGCGCAAGGTCTACTGCTACTCGCAGTTTGGGTTTGACTTCTGCCCCATTTGCGCTTTGCATGATGCTCTTAGTGCTGCATCTGACCAGGCTTTGGTGGCTGATGGCGATATACTGAAAGCATCTAACAAGTGGGCAGCCTACATCATCAACAGGGACTACATGGCTGGAGCTGAGGACCCTATTTCTGCTCACGACCCGCGCCAGGACAAGGTTGTGCTGTTCGACAACATGAACCCGAAGATTGCGGACGACATCATCAAGCATCTTGGTATGCGTGTATGGGGTGATGCTTCCGATCCTGTAAATGGGTATGACTTCGAGATTGAGGGTACACCCAGCGGAAAGATTTTCAACAACTACAAGGTGTCTGACTACGCCCTGTCTCCTATACCCAAGGATTTCTCGCCGCCCTATGATGAGGCGCTGCTGAAGAACATGAAGCCTCTCTCGGAGATCGTGAAGTACATGCCTAGGAACGATCTACAGAAGATCTTTGATCCCATTCTGGTAAGCCTCCAACAGGAGAGCGAAGAGGCTGCGGCTATTGTCGCTGCGTTCTCTGATGAGTATAATCAGATGCTGAGAGCCATCGAGGCTGGTCCTGAAGTCGAGATCGACGAGCAGGAGGTTATCGAGGTGCAGGGAGGTGAGGAGGATGCCGAAGGGCAGGACAATACACTCGAACGGGGGGCTGAAAGTGACAGTGAAGCACCCGACGATGAGATCGGGGTCGAAAGCGATGCCGAAGGGGAAAGCGCTGAGGAAGATGCAGAACCTGGAGAGGAAGTCGAGGAACCCTTAGAGGAAGATGCTGACAATGAGGACGAAGAGGAGGCACCCAAGCAGACTGCTAAGCCTGCTCCATCTACTACCAATAGGAATGCAGCACTCCTGGGCGAGTTAAAGAACATAGGCAAGAAGAGTAAGTGAACCTATCAATGAGGAGTTCTCTACTAGCATGTGTTCTTGGTGTTAGCTTAATCTGTAGCCCTGTAAGTGGCTATACATGGGGCTCGCGAGCTGATCGAAACAGCAAGATTACTCTGTACTCTGAAGATGGAACCCCGGTTCATCAGTGGGTAGTGCCTCAAAGCTATATCCATGTCAGGGACCACGTTGTTACCATTAACCAGAACGGTAAGAAAACAACAATCCTGATATACACGGGATGGGTAATCATTGAAGATATGGAGTAGACACTAGCAACTGTAAGTTGGGCAGGGTGCTATAGGCCTCTGCCCAACACTAAAATGGAGGTGATACGATGCCAGCTCAGGTTGATCCGAATCCAGTAACAAATCCGGGAATGGAACTGGAGTGTGTAAACTGCAAAGGAATGTTGGATGCTGGTTTGATTACTACACCTACAGATCCGTGGATATGGCATGTTCCAGAAGGTAATGGACCCGATGGACAGGGCACAGAAGTAGGCGGGTTTGAGGACGAAGATAAGACTAGGCCACTTGAAACTAACGCTAAGCATCCACATTGCCCTGTTTGTGGATCCCATGCTGTAAGAGTACTTAGGACTATCAATTCTGGGAGCAAGAGAGATGACAATGGAACAAGTACCCCTTAGTATGATTCTAGCTGCTAGGGACGTTATGATGTCTGCTACAGCTCTGGCTCTGTACAGAAAGGATAATCCTGGATACTTACACGTAGCGCAAACGTATCCGCATCTTGTATCACAGATGGATGACCTTACACTTGGATGGACCGTTCTTCCAAAAGCCATAATTGGTAGTGCTGATGGATTCAAGCGGTACTACGATGTCTATACCCGCAACCTGGAATCTGGGTTTTATCCAAGCCTGCCCGAAGAAGTAACACCTGAAGAGTACAAGGAAATCATTCTGAAAGCATTAGACTACGCTAAGCAGAACATTCTACCACTGCTAGAAAAGTTACAGCATAATAAGCAGGTTTTAGTAGGAGACTTATTGCCAGAGGAGGTGAGGAGTATTGGCATTACCGACCCGTCTGAAGAAGACTTCATTGAAGAAGATGAAGGAGGAGAGGGACCAGAAGATTGAAGCAAAGCTAGAACCTATATATCCATGGACTAGATACGCAATCGGTATTGATCCTGGTTTGAAAGGTGGTATAGCTTGTATAGACAACCTGCATAATAAGGTTGTGCTCGCAGTAGCAACACCCACTATTCTGGACCAAAAGTCTGGTAAACCTACATATGACATCCGAAGTATGAATACAACATTAACGCTGCCATGTACACAGTATCAGGGAGACTGCTCAATCATTATAGAAAGGCAGCAAGCAATGCCACAACAGGGTGTTGTATCTATGTTTACGACTGGGTTTGGTTATGGTATATGGACAGCGCTGATAGCATTAACTGGTGTACCTGAAGTTATGAAACATGTTGTGAGATCCACAGAATGGCAGGTAATACTAAGGGGTGAGGATGCTAAAGATGAAACCAAGGCCAAGAGTATAGCTAGAGTACACAGGCTGTTCCCTGATGTAAACCTAGCCCAAGGCAGGAGGCGTGTTGACTCCGACGGTATAGCTGATGCTATCAACATAGCCCACTATGCTTGCATCAGGATGGTGAGTACAACGTGATCCTTGGCAAGTATGCACGGTATAATCCGTTTGTTGGTCCAAATCTGTTTGTGTGTGTTAAAGGTACGCGAATAGTTGTGAGTGGCGGGAGTATTGTCTTGCTGTTGCAGTCTATGGACCTCGTAGACCCAAAACTTGATAATACCAAACCCGCTTCACTTTTACTGCAAGTCGATGTTAGGAAAGTATATATGTTATATGCTAAGGAGGACAGCAAAAACAAAGAGTACAGGCAGAGCTTACTCTTAGCTGATCTTCAGGACCCTAATATGCAGCCTCATCTACGCTGGGTTATAGATACCACACTCAACTTTTTGTATAGGTCTATTCTATCTAAGAATAATACTTCTGTTATATCTGTTGGAGCTGATGAGTATAAGGTATCAATACCGAGGCTGATACATGCGTCTGACCTAACACCTCTGAGTCATAATGTTATAACCATTATTGACGAGATTACTGACGATATCAGTGGGCTGGATCAAGAGTGGCAGGTGGTACACAACTACTGCACTACTGGGCTGTATGCTAATGGCCTGTTGCAGATTGTTTCGGATCTATCAGGCATAGACCAGGACACAGTGGTAAAAGTACTTAGAAACACATCGCTGGCCCTGGTAGAGCTATCAACATTAGCACTATTATCTGGGGCATCGCAGATTAAAGTGAATGTACCAATGCTTGGATATATGTGCAGCACAATAACAGCAGACGGTCCAAAAATTACCTGGGAGATGGCTAGGTCTATCGAGACTAGTGTGCATTCTAGGTTTAACAGCAGCATTAAGGAACGCACAAAGGAGTAAGATATGGATGGCTAAGAAACAGAAAGACGTGACAGCAGCTTTACAGAATCGTCTTCTAAAAAAGATGGAAGCTGTTGGAGCAATAATGCCTTTCGAGCAGTCCATGGTGGCGAAACCAAAAACCTGGCTGACATCAGATTTCTTGAACCTCAACTGGGCTATGGGACACGGTATACCATTTGGGTGCCTGTGGGAGCTAATAGGACAAGAAAGTTCTGGTAAAAGCTCAGTAGCATTAAGTTTAGCTGCGTCCCTACAGCGGACACACAATGCCTTAGTGGTACCATATGATACAGAACGTATGGATGATTCTATGGTACACCGAACTGGGCTAGACTTATCCAAGGCTGCCATACCAGTACCAGAGGCTAGGGATAGTATCTCCAGTGTGGTGAACAACATGATGGAGATGATCCAGACAATACAAGAGGCAGAGGAAGAAGGTGATTACGACGCAGATGGCCCGGTTCCTGTTATAATGATCTGGGACAGTATAGCTGCTACACCTACACAGACTGTTAAGCAGGCTATGGCTAACAAGCGCGATAATGTTGATATGGGTATCACTGTGGAACAGATGAGTGCTACTGCTGCTCAGCTTACAGTCGCCCTGAAGAACCTTCATCCCGCTATTGTAAAGTCGAATATACTAGCTATCTTTATAAACCAGATGCGAGTTACTATCAACAACAAGCCAACATGGGGTGGACCCACAGAGCATTCTGGAGGTGGACGGGCTCTCAAACATGCAGCAAATATCAGGGGCAAGCTCAGATACGAAAACATGTACAAGGAGTACAACAGCAATAAGAGAGACTTGCTGAACGGCAACCAGCAAATTGGTATCACATCTACCTTAGAGATAATTAAGAACAAGCTGGCTGCACCGTTCAAAAAGATCCAGTTCATTAACCTGTTCCAGACTGGTATTGACATATACACGTCAGCTATCCTACATGCAATATTCGATCTGGAAGATGCAGAGGTTCTACCAAGACCTATAAGGGGTAGGATCGAGTGGGGTGGAAAAAAGATGCTGTTTTCTCAGTTTGCTGACGCTATAAAGAATGACCAGTCAGCCTGGGAAGACTTGAAAGAGCGAATTATTCAGGCTCAAAAGGATCTTGATTCCAACATAACACCAGACGATTTGTCAGCTCTACAGAGGCAAGCTGATAAGTTAGAACAGGAAGAAACTGGTACCTCTGATGAGAATGATGAGGGAGATGATGAGTAACCATGGCTAGGTTTAGATCGCATGATTCACACCGTAATGATGACTATTGGATGGATCAGTACGATGCTCAGGATATGCTATTAGCCAGTGGTTACTACATGGAAGGTAGCGCACGATATAGAGAGGAGCTTTATGATGCAGGTTACGAAACAGGAAACATATACTAAACTTGCTGGTTTGGACTTGTTCTATGATGTAGTAAAGAAGTTTCACATTGCAGGCGGTCACCCAGCTGGAGAAATTACACAAGCATTGTCTGGGGATGAGAAAGCTCGCAGGATTGCCTGGATGCAGGAAGAACTTAACGAGTTTGCCAACTCTAAGTGCCTGGTTGACCAGTGCGATGCGATGGGCGACCTACTCTGGTTTGTGGTTGGTACAATGGTGTGCATGGGTGTTGAGCCCAGCGACATACTTGGTCCAATTACAACAGCCAATATGTCTAAGATTGGCGAGGATGGCAAGGTGAAGTACAGAGCCTCCGATGGTAAAATACAGAAGCCTGATGGTTGGGTTCCTCCAGAGGAGGAAATCGCCGCAAACTTGCGCAAAAGATACAGAGTTGACGACCCGTACCAGATGGTACTCGACCTCTAGTATGTGATTGGAGGGATGATTTAAATGCCTACCAAAGATAAGGTAAAGGCTGTACTGAGTGTTAGGATTCTACCTGAAGATATGGAAGATGCCAAGAGGCTATCGGAGCTCCACCAGCGCTCTATATCTGGTGAGATTCGTTATCTTATCAAGAAAGAGATTGCCGAGGTTTTTGGGGAGGGTGCAAAATGAAACCACAGTCTGGCCTGATTTCAAGATGGGCCAACTATGGGTACGACAGGGACTCTTGGCAAGAGTCCCTGTTGGACTTTATAGGGTTTGTATCGGACCCGTCTGATGTAAACACACCATTACCCGAAGCAGGTATGGCATGTGTAGTAGGACAAAATCCACAAGGTATACTATCACGGTATGAATATGGTGATGTGCTGTTCCATAGTACTGACCCAGATGAGTATTTCATCAGGAAACCTGATGAGGTTCGGGTTTTGCTAGATAGGAATACCAGAGAGATATGGCTGTGGAACTTCACACATGAAGTGTGGTACGTGGCTGGTTTGATTGACAATTCAGAGCTGGTTGAGAAAAGGATACTATTAACCAGCCAGGTTTTAGATGCAAGGCGTATAGAGCTTGCCCAACCTGTGCTAGATATGCCCCCTTTGGTTCACCTAATGGGATGTGGGACTCTAACCATTGATGTAAACTTCTGGATGCCAGATAACAGCACCATAACCTTTGAACCTACAGCTGGTCCACAGTCACTGATAAACTTCAACTTAACTGCTGGTGTGGACATATTAAGAGTAAGGTACCATAGCCCTAGTGTTTTGAAGATTGGGGGTTAGATTTGATGCTAAAGGCACACGGGTACACACCAACTATAATTTGGGTCAAAGCTGGATCCGATGTTGATAAGCACCGTGCTGTTATACTTACTGATGAATCCTTAATATTTCCTGCTCAGGAAACCGGATCACAAGCAATAGGATTCACACTCAAACCAGTGGTAGCTGATGAGTACGTAGCTGTGCAAACCGAAGGTATCATATATGAGTGGGAAGGGGATCCAGCAAATCTAGGAGCAAGCACCGTATACTATCAGGGGCCTGATGGAACATTACTGGATTCACCAACAGGTAGTGGCGACCCTCTAGTTGTAGGGTTTGCTGTTGACTCTACTACGCTCCATATCAGGATTGGCAGTTCAGGAGGTATTGCTTCAGGGTCCGTAAAGATGGTAACTCACTATCTAAAGGTTACCGTTGATCAGATTGCTGCCAAAGTGATACCCTTACCTGATGGAGTTAAGAAAGGTCAGGTTGAAGACCTAGTATTATATGGTGGAGACATCCATCTGGTGGAGTCTGTAGACTATGTTCTTGAAGATCAAGAGCATGATGGTAGCACAGTAAATATATTAGATGGCAACAATGATACCGATGGCGTTGTAGATGCCATCTACCTAAATACTGATGTTATATCAGGCACACCAGGTAGCAGTGGTGATACAGTAATGCAGGCATCCATAGTATGGCAGGCAGCAAAGCTGGATCCTGCAAGCATTAGTATACTTGAGCGCTTAAAACCAGGGGATTTAATAACCGTCAAGCAGGTCATACGAACATAGAAGGAGGTAATTTATTATGCCGATAGCATGTCCCATGAAAATTATGGTTACTGTTCCTGATAAAGCTGCTCAGTTTGCTTTGCAAGCAAAAGGTGCAGAAGGTCTCCACTGGCTGGAAGACTCTACAGGTAACCCTGTTGTAGCTAAGCAAGACGGATCCTATTGGTATGCGAAGTGGGATAGCAATAAGCAAAAATTTGAGCCCGATGAACAGTTTACCTGGGAATCTAGGAAGCGTAGCCTTAAACGCAGAGGTGGTCATATAACAAGGCAGCAGACCCAACAGCATATGCAAAGCTGGACTGAGAGAATGATCGAGGGTGGTGAAGATTTTCGTAGAAAGTTCGGCATTGGGTCACCAAGATCACTAAATAAGGCCCCAATATTAAGAACACCGGGCTCACCACCACCAGCAGGGAGCATTAAACGGAAGATATCTGTTGTCTATGTTAAGTTCCAGGATAGTGCTAGTCTTAGCATAGCAGATATAACAGACGCATATATACAGGATGTATTCTTCAATAAATCAAGGTTTGGATCACTAGCCCATTACTATCACACTCAAACCCAGGGGATCATAAGCATAGAGAGTGCTGGTATATATAGAGTAACACTAAATAGTAATGCCATTGGCCTGGCAGGCGATACACTTACATCGGCAGATAATGTGAATGTTAAGACAGATTGGATAGATGCTGCTGTTGCACAGGCGCTGACGGTTGGTATGCCAACACCAGAACCTACTGGTGGGCCCATATGTCTTCTGCATGGGTATGAATCATCCTATGGCAATGCTGACCCAAGACTACCGACACCAAGAGTCTGGGGTCATGCTTACTTCTCCGGCTCATCCATGTTTGGTGCTTATCATTATGACCTAAACACAGGAACAGCAACTCCATTTAATAATGGTATTGTTATACATGAGTGTGGTCATTGCTTATTTGAGCTGCTAGATTTATATGATATAACACCGAGATCTGCTACACAACAACCCGACACTAAAGGATTAGGACATTGGTCTGTAATGGCAAGTGGTAGCTGGGGCTACTCAGCTGCCAATCCAAAACAAGGAGATGTACCAACAGGCCTGGATGCTTACAGTCTGTTTCAGATTAACCCTCTCATACTAGACCTAGATGACGCTTCTGGATCTGTACAGCATACCAGTCCATATACACCTCATCTGATTAAGGGTAGGCGTGCGGAACAGGGATCACAGAAGGTTGATGAACTTGTATTTACACAGGTGCGATGCTTTAAGGACTATGACGTTGGTATCCCTGATATGTTTGGTGGGACTGCTACACCTGGTATACTGGTTGAAGCACTCAACACTGACAGGTCCAATGTTCGTGGCTATGATGCACCCATAGCTATACTAGAGGCGCATGGGGGTACACAAAATCTACGGACTACTACTAAAGCAAACCAGAATGATGGCGATCTTGGAGACCTATTTGGTCCGACCAAAACGAGTGTTGGAAAGAGTGTAAGTGACCCTAGTGTGGAAATGGGTACCAACTTCGATATCGGATACCCAAGCCCGACTTGGACCGTAAGTGGTACAGACTGTGGTTTTGATATTGTAAACATAACAGCTGACTCTAGTTGTACGGGTAGCTATGAGATAACTTTTGATGGTACACATGACCAGGATGCCTACTATGTTGATGCCCGTGGACGCTACCAAAAAGCATCATGGGGATCTGGTGGAGGAGGTGGTGAACCAGAACCGGAGCCAGAGCCTGAGCCAACCCCACCTATACCAGCAAAGTGTGATCGACCTAGAATGTACCGACTGAGAGCTGCTACAGTTGTCACACCACCTTAAATAACGAAAAAAGAAGCACCGGCATGGGAGAAACCGGTGCTTCTTTTAATGCGCGGCGGGAGCGCATGTCACAGAGTTTTGTAATGAAGAGAACGATAACTAGAAATGGGAACCTTGGTCAATACACGCCAACACTCGATAGTAAGTATTATACTTACCTTAGTCTCAAATGTCAACAGGCTGAGTGATGTCTGTAAAGAATATGCCAGCCCTACCGGACAGCTTCTGGAAACAAAGAGCCATTACCCTTCTTATATCAGGGTGTGCATGAGGATTCTCCATACGCTGCTTGAGGATGTGCCTCCACTGCCGGACGTTGTGGGTGACAACCATATTAACTGCAAGCGCTTGTGGCAGCACAGCACGAGCAATCTGTGGTTTGACTCCAGCAGCTACCATTTCTTTGTAGGCCTGTATCGCATCCTCTATAGCATCCATCATCCTAATGCGGTCGTCGCCGTCTATACCACTAGGAAGAATACACTCCACTTCTTTACCAGCGTAGTTGACATACCTAGTGCTCTCTACAGAGTAAGCAGAGCCGATGCGGTGCCTGGTCCACTCAGCCAACAAACCCCTGTCTATACGCACTTCCATAGTGTACGAGACATGCTCCAAAACAGACTCATGACCGTTCGCAATCAGGTTGGATATGAACTTCTCCTTATGTTCAATATCATTCACAGCTGAGCCGTGCGACTGGTAGCAGGTTCGGCCTGCATAGTTGATGGTGTCAATAGCTTCCATGTACGTCATAGGATGAATCAAATCAGCGGCATACTCTACAAAGTGAACAGACATATGATGGCCTCCTATAATAGTAAGATGTATGCTTACATATTATAGCACAGCAGGGCTTTTTATAGCCCTGCTGTTTTAATGCTAAATGATATGCTGTGTAGCTGGGTATGCTCGTATGTAGAGCTTTGCCTCAGATTCACCAAGGTTTATAGATACCATTTTAGGTCCAGGACCAAGCATCCAGCCTGTTAATGTGTGAGTTCTAGCATTCCAGCTCATAGATGAATCCATTCCACTGATACCCTTTATTTCAGCTCCATCAGAAACAGCCAATCTAAGCGTGTATACTGAGTTAGGGTTCACCGTGACATCAATCTCAGAAATGCCACCAACAACAATCACATCTGGATCCTCTCCAGGGTCAACGGGTGGATCTGGTGGGTCGGACGGGTCGCTTGGATCAAGCCCTCCATTATCGCCATCCTGTTCAATAATGATGGATATATTCGCCGACACCGTAGTTCTTATGTAGCCGAACTCCTCAACATTACCAACAAGGCCAGGCCATTGGATATCTATTTCATCCATAGCATTATTTGACCCTAGTTCACGATTCATGCGACCCTTGTTGTTAGGATCGTATCGATAGGCCAACCCAAGTCTCCTGTCATCCTCAACGACCACATCCACAGTAAGGGGTGAGCCGTCTAACGCCTCTAATGGATCATAACCTTCAGTAATATCCATAGTAGCCTGAACAGTAGTAGCCAACTTGTGGGCATCATAGTCATTACCAGGTTCTACCAGAAGAGTTATGACTTGATCCACATCGTCAATGTGGTGGTTAGACAGGCTCTTATCTAGGAGGAACATGGTATCCTCGGCAATCTGATGAGCCCCATTTCCAAGCGATAACCTACTTATCAAACTCGCCATAGAGCTCTAGCCTCCCCTCTACTTCAATAGGGTAGCTACAACACTAACACGATCAGGACCAGATGCTCTAAACTCCAGCTCTGTATCAGCTCCAGCAGTCGTGGTTACTGTTATAGTATCTTCACCATTCGACACAAACTTAGCACTTCCACCTGTTAAGGTCAGCTTAACTTCTCTGGAAACACGCTTATCTGCGTCTTCAGCCATTGGATTCTCCACCCAGGTTGACAGTTTCAGCAGTAGGGGCGTTCCGTCATACTCCACAGCACTCTCCTGGAATTTGACATGAACTGTTTCCGCCGAGAAACTAGAATGGACACACAACGCACAGTAACCGTCTGGCTCTCCTGTTACCTCTACTGGATTATGAGCACTGGCTATGTTGGATGCTGTATTAGTCCAATACCAAATGTTCTTGCCTGAATCCAGAACACTACCAAGGATACTGTTGTTGTTAGGAGCAGCTAACGTCCTAGTGATTTCCATCTTTTGCGATAGCGGGTTCAGCTTACGTACTACAATGGACTGAGAATGTACAGTCGCTAGAGATGAATCCGACAACCACAAATTAGCAACAGGTGCATACACGTCGCTGGCCGTGTGAACAAGAGCTTCACCCGATTTTATCTTGAACAAAGACTGATCAGATTGGGTGGATGATGTCAGCGATACAGCTTTGGTATTCAACAGCCAGTACTCAGTAAGCTCAGTCCATGGTATTGTAGGCTTATAGAAGATTACCCTAAAATACCTGTAAATACCTGGTGTAGACAGCATCACACGTTTACGGTACAAATCCTGCATATCCCATGTTAAATCCTGGGCCTCATAAACGGTCGCCCATGTTTCCTTATCAGTAGAACCCTCAATCTTTATATGATTGGGTAACTCGTCATCCTCCATAGAGGGGTTAAGAGCTATTACCATAGACTGAGTATAGAGAGGCACAACCTGGTCTACGATAATATCAACGCGATCCGAATCACTATAAAGTAACGAGACAGCCTTAGAAATACCTGTCCAAGCAACGTGATCATGAGTAAATAGCCCTCTAATTATAGTACCAGATTCCACTTCTGCATTAGAACTATACTTCACCATGCCGTTTCTTGGTACAATGGTATGGATATAAGGACAATCCTCATCTACTCCTGTTATAAATGTATCTATAGACAGGAGGTTCAAACCGCCATCAGACGTTTCAAGGAACTCCCATTTGTAGTACACATACCAATCAGGAGTATCAACAGTGAACTCTACTACCGTTTCAGTAGACATCCAAGTTGTTTTTTCCTTCTCATCAATCAACGTCCAGGTCTGCCCATCAACTGAGCCATATACTTTCCACCTGTAAGGAAGACCAAGGGTTGCAGCCTTGTAGTTTGATCTGATAAATGAGTAGGCAACTATCTTAACCCTATCAGCGTACACAGCTTTACGGAATTGCTGGTCTTCCACAGTGAAGGTACCATTAGCGTAATCGGCTAAGGGTCTTTCACCGTCGAGCCCCAAATTAGCCCTACGACTCAACATCCCTTTCCAAGAAGCCATAAGTGTTACAGACTTGTCTTGGGTAATATAACCAGCACTACATATAACATCCTGTGTTAGTGTCCCGTTGCTGGGCAGATAGCCTGATGCAAAATACCCACAGTTAAGGGTACCATGAGCGTCAAATCCTCCCCAAGTGAAACCTGTTGGCGTTTCACCGTATGTTGCTGGAGCATGTGTAAGCCATGGATCCCAAAATCCTGAGCTTACCCATCTGGACGGGTCGTCAAACATGGCCGTGGTAGTGTAGCTCCACAAGGTACTCTTGCTATTTGCAAAGTAGTGCTTATCCAACACAGACTGCATAGGCATAGCAGTCTTGGCAAACTCAGGATTACGCTTCTGGATAGCACTAAAATTCTGTACTGTCCACATACGCTTCTGATTGCTGCTTCCACTACCTACTGCGCTCCCACCACAAGTAGCACGGAAAAATCTATATGTCCTTGGGGCGTCAAACTCATATAAGTAGGTTTTACTCCAAACGGGAGTTGGACTGACATAACTACTTTCCAACCCAGGCAGATGATTAAGCGGTATTGTAGCAATCGTATCCCAATTAGAGTTGTCAATGCTTGCAGTAATTATCACACTTGATGGTACACCTGACCCATAACCGGATGATGGATTAACTCTGATACCAAGCATTGTAAACTGCAAACCTATCACTTCAATAGCTTGATTGAAAGTGAGGCTCATGTACAGTGCATTTGATAGACCACTAGCAGAGGAATACATATAAACCCCATTATTGAAATATGGCAGTGTGGTAGAATCCTGATTCTCATTGTAGCATGGAGGAACATGAGCACATGTTCTAGGACCAACAATCGACAAACACGCCGGAGGTATTGGAAAGTAGCTAGTACTGCTGTTAAAGCATTGTATGGACTTAGGTGAAGACGCATAAACACCATTAGTGGCACTACTAATACCTGCTGCACCATAACTGTATGCAGGCTTAGAGCCACTGTACAAATGAGTAGCTTCTGGAACCTGAGCTTGCTTCCAAGGCCAAGGCTCTTCTTGAATCATCCAAGACCCAACTACAATATCAGTACCATTTGCAGAATCTGTAAACGTTATCCTAAACGCATGAGCTCCCTGCGGGCATTTTACTCTCATATCCTTCAGGATAAAATAGTTACGGTACTGCTTATATTCAGCACACCCATTAGATTGATTAAGCGTATACAGACCAGCAGCACAATAATCTCCCCGCACAAACCTAGGCGGATAGGACAATGCTACATTCTCTTGCCTATCAACCTCAATCCATGTATCCGTTGCCACATCATGTGCTTCGATATACCACGATATTGGCGCTGCATCTCTATGGACAGGATGTGGGTTTATTGAATATGACACAGCATAAATGGGGAAGATGTCACCATTCAAATAAATAGCACAATCCTGCAAATTTGGCCCAGATCGTCGTAATGTATATGAACATCCCGGGAGTGTACCACGCCAGTAGACATAACTGTAATTCCAGTCGGGATGGACTGTAGCAGTATTATCGGTATAGACTACAGGATAGCCCTGGCTACGGGGTGTCAAACCAAAGCAGTTTACCATTGAGTAAAAATAGCTGCTTTCCCCTACTTTAGTAAAACCTTCATGGGATACAATTACACCCCAAGGATGGGCAACACCACTGGATCCAGAATACCTAAATTGAGTAGCGGTCATCTGGGTACCATCATAATTACCTGCTGTATAACCTTGACCTATAATGTCTTCACCACAAGGAAGAATGGTCTTCTTTGGCTTACCCTCCGGTGACAGAGCATGAATCCTGAGTACGGGTTCTGTACGTTTGGTCACAAGATGATCATAGGAGGAAAATCTAGGCCTGGATATAGGTAACGCATCACGCTTACCCATATCAGTGGCAGCAGTCATGCCTTCACCCTCAAGCATGTTATTAAATCTATCAATCTGGCTCTCGATATATGGAATCGTATTCGCTGTTGGCACAAAAAACGATCCATATGAATAGTTACAGCTGTAAAGGGGATATGTGTAATTATCTACATTAAGGGGTGTAAATCCCGTAGAAATAGTGCCACCAACAGATACAGTCTGCCAGGATCCATAAGGTCCTACCACAGGCAAAATTTTAGAATCAAGAACCTCTGTATGATCCTGATTCATATAAACCTGGGCTACAGATTCAACAATAGCATTCTGCCATACAGCCTGGCAGGCCATAGGAATGAAAACACTATCATCAAGCTCTGGTATTAACAGGCTACCAGTAAGAGGGTAAAGAGCTAGGTAGTATTTGTAGTCTGTACCACTACCCGTAGCGTTGGCTATTGGCGGCACCAAAGGTTTAGATGACCACAAAACTGTAGCATGGAAGTCATTAAGATCAAAGGCAACCAGCGCCTTGTAAAGACAACCTTGATCATAAACCGGTCTAACAGCCTGACTAGCTAGATAGGAACTCTCAGTTTGACCAGAAATCTGCTGTAGCTCGATTAAGAAGGTATGCTGGTCTGTAAATCCTAGAAATTTATACCCGATCCACCCAGAAGCACTTATATTCGTAACGCCCGCCGTGTAAATATTAAATGTAGATATCTCTGTAACAGCACCACTGTTTTTATTCACACCATATATACACAGGGCTGATGGCGAGGACCCAAAGTTCCTATTTCTAGGCCAGGCATACAAGAAATACAATGATGTAGCATCCTGGTATAAATACTCAACAGGCAAAAAGGTCCAACCGAAAAGACCGGGTGCTGGGTTAGCAGTACCATATGAAGAGTCAACAGCCGTTGTATTCTCGGTGGTAGTATGACGCCACACAGTCTCACGTGTTGTAGTGTTGATCTTGGCCATACCAAAGAACTGATTCTTGTTCGGGCCAGATATAACAGCATACACGATGGATGAATCATTTGTGTCACGAATGACAGACATGGGACGGGCTCTTCGTCCGATGGTGCCACCCACAACAGCCCTATTTTTAAGGACAACTTCATCCGAATATGCGTTTAGGCTACTAACAACCTGAAATTGGCCTCCAAAGTAGCCAAGTAGTCCAGAATGAATCATGTTGGCGTTAAGCATAGAGGCATTGAGGGAATTCTGTTGGGTAGTAGCGTAGTCTGAAAGCGCCAAAGATTCCGTGTCAGTGTATAGACCAAAGTACCCATTCCTGACCGATGCGAGCAGTTCTTTAGAATACTCAAATCCGCCAATCAGGTAGTTGTATGGCATCTCAAGAAATGATGTAGTAGAACCTCCTGCTACAAAGCGCCTGTTTGGTACAGCACGATAGTAGGCTGGCTCTATAGGTGTTCTGAGGATTTCTGGCATCTTCAATCTTCCTCCTTACATGGTTATCTAATCAGCTGTTAAGGCCATAGTAATACTAGCATCGCCTACACCAGTGATGATAAAAGGTATGCGAACTAGCTGATGTGTCGATGTTTTAGCAAGAACAGCTTTGCTATTGGTGGATTTAAACTTCATTGGTCCTACAGCAGTCAATCGCACATCTCTTTCAATAGGATCGCCTAGGTCACCTATAGTTTGGATGTCAACATACGTTTCTATCTCTGTGCCAGAGAAAGTATACACCATGTTCTCAGGAACAATAACCATCCTAGACACTGTAAAACTGTTAATGAAGTATAGAGATGATTGCCTCATCTCCGGGTGCATAGCATCTATGCCTGTCTCCAAGAACCACAAGTTTGACAACTCATCTACACAAGCATAGCTAAAGGAATTAGAATTGGAGGCAGGTACCACATTCTTCAACATATCCAGTTTACCTGTTTCCAGATCTATAGAGTATATCCGAATGCGATTGAGTCTAGCAGCCACAAACACATTATGTTTAAGCCATAGCATATCAGTACAAACCATAGACATACTGTCTACAAGCTGTAAAGTATCATTATCTACGAACTTAAAAATGGCTACGTAACCGTACAAATCATTTTGGCCTCTAACGTCGTTCGTATTATAGATTGGATTGGTATATATCATAAGGAACTTCGTATTAGCTCCATACAACACATAAAACTTAGAGAAGGATAAGCTGGTCATTTGGTGTAAGTTGACCCAATCCAGGTAGCTCATTTCCAGGCCATCCTTGTTCAGGACAGTCATGGGTTCAAAACGCTGTGCTCCATCCTGTAAGATATACTTGTAAATACCCAGCGCATCGTCTGCACCATTCCAGTTTATGAAGGTACCACCAAAACCATAACAGGTTATAGAATCAGTTATGGTTCTATCTGGACTGGATGGCTTTGGTAAATAAGTAGCTAAACCATAGGATGAAATAGGGTTCATATAAAACGTTGTGCCAAACGGCTTCCTAGCATGAACAAGAGGTGTACCATTAGGATGTAATGTTGTATGCGTTGCCCTGTCATAGTAAAAATACCCAATCCTATAGCTGGTCTCTGGATTCGATGTGGTGTTGGCCGTCATATTGACAGTATCAAACCGGGACATCAAAAATATATCCCGATCATTTTCATCCATACCAATATACTGACAATCATGTGCGTCTCCAGGACTTATAAAAGAAGCATTATTGATGGCACCTGTACCAACATTAACAGGATAATAGGTTGGACCTCCTACAAGATCGCCTGTTTCAGTTGAAACCCTAATAATACCCCAATAGGCCCTGCTATGATATGGATAGGTATACATACGCCGTGTCATTGCCACTCCACTTACAGTTCCATTGGAGGTAGTATATGCAACTCCAGGTATACCCTGTACACCATCGCCGCAGAACAGTATGTACAACATACCATCCTGTATGGCAAAAATATTCATTCTAACAAAGGCTTCACTACCAATATTCTTCCTGCACCATATAACCTTATGGGTCTCTGTATCATACTTAATCAGGAAGGTATTATCGCCTATACTGTCGCCGTTAAACTGTGTGTAGACTATGTTTGGCTCTATGGGATCCCTTACATAGGCTTTTGGCACGCTGTCCATATTATTAGTTGGACTGACAAACCGTACAGGGAAGAAGCCAAAGAGCATAAAACCACACTGACCCATAACTGAACCAGTACAAAATGTCTTAAAGAACTGGTTGTTGTTATAGGTAGTAGAAAATTCAGTAGTAGCGTTAGTACTAATTGGGTCTAGGCTGCTAAAGCTACTACCTGTAACATTTTTACCCCTCAAAGCCAACCTACCTGTGGATACTATAGGTGTATCATATCCACCAACAGGCATTACTGTATGCTTATTCATCAGCATAGTACCGATCCAGTAGTGGTCTGGAAGTTCCCAGAACTGGTTCTGGATGATGCTGTCATTTTGGGAACGTCTAAACAACGCCATCTGCTCTCTCACTCCTTAAATTTGTAAGCTGTAACTTGAATGCTGATCGTCGCCTCAACACTACCAGGAGTCGTAGTAACTAACTTTATGTCCTCCCTATGAAGATCAATCAACGTATCTGTACCAGGAGCTAGTTCAAATCTATAAAGTACTGTTCCACGTTTGTCTATGACGCTTACCTCAGCAGTATCATTAGTCAGTACATTTCTTAACAGAATGTTGCCTGTTATCATGTAGTCCGTAGACGCTATGGTAGCATCAATCCATGCTGGGAAATCAAATAGGTTACCAGTAGTATCTTCCGTTGGATCAACCTCAATAGTAAAGCGCTTAATCTTGCCGATAACGATATACTTCTTCGTCTTATCGACAGGATCAGTATACTCGTATACATCCAAGCCACTATCGGGCCCTGGATCAGTATCCAGGATGGTCGGGTTCAGCTTACCAGACAGAACTTCGATTAGAAGGTCAATTTGATAAGAGCCGCGACACTGTAAAACCCAGTCTGTAGATATTGCTGGAATAGTCATTGAACTATTAGCAGGTAGAGTATCAGTAGCCCTAACTACTCCATTATGTAAGATATTAAACTGTAGAGCAGCCACTCTGGAAGTATTTGTAATAGTTAGAACCTGCTTCAACATATAAGGACTGGATTTCCAGTCATCGGTTTGGAAGATGTCTTCCATAACGCGATCAAAGCTGCAAGCCTCTGTTAAAGCCTGTGTAGAATCTACAAACTGGCGCTCTTCTCTTTTGACACTAACAGCTTCAATGGTTATAGAATCTCCGCCACCGCCATCACCTGACCCAGTTCCCATATATATCTCTGTAAGGATGATGAAAGCGTTGCTGCTAATCGCTAATGCGGATGGATGTTTGTGCGTATCATTTTCAGCGGCCTTCCACCGCATTTCACCAGCATCATCCTGGTAATAAACAGTACCTGGTGTGAGAATCCACCGGCTGTAGTTCGTAAAAACTCCGCCTACCTGTACATCAACCTGCTGCCAGGCGTTACAGTTAGCTAGAGCGAATCCTATAGCCTTACCGCCGTCTTTGGTTGCTGGTGATACGCGACCATTTTCATTCATCCATACCAGTTGACCAGCCCCAATAGCCTCAGCTGCTGTCGCTGTTATGTACTGTTTATTTACATTAACCTCTGGTATCTCCTGCTGTTTTGCTATAAGCAGCAAAATACCATTTGGTTGCACATACCATAATGTCTTATGGTACTCGTCATAGACTAGCCTACCAATACCAGCTTCCTGTGCTGGTAACAAATACTGGCTGTTGTCTTCTGGGTGCCTCTGTAGAGTCCAAACTGGTGGCACGCTAGGATCTATAATTCCACCTGTAATAATATTTCCTAGAGTTCCAGCCAGTAAGTCATCCCAATTATTAGCTGAGCTGCTATCTATAAACTCTCCACCTGTAGCCCAAGCTGTTGGAGCATAGTAGCTCTGGTCCTTGGCTATAACGATTAGGGTTATGTCATTCGATACAAGCAAAGACTGGACATCAGGCGGTGTAAGGGGGTCGCCTTCTCTACCAGTATCCGTAACGAGTACTATGAACTTCTTAGTATCGTCGCGGAACTTGTATGTTTCTACACCCCACTTTATAGCAGACGCTGCCTGTGCATTTGAGCTGCCACTTACAATATTCGTAGCTAAGTTAGAGAACATTGAAATAGCAGCGCTGCTATAGTTAGCCCAAGGCGATGACCCGACCATAAGCTGTTTATGGTTGACCATGTAGGCCCCTAATCCTACGCGCAGGTCATCGACACCATCCCCGTCTAGCTTAGTAAACAGCCCAGCTATACTAGCTTTCAGCTTGGCTATATCAGGAGACATCGACCCAGATACATCTACAAGGAACAATATGTCTCCGCCTGATGTAGTGCGGTCAGAGACATATACCCTGTCACTAGCTATATCGTATATAGGCCTTGTGGGCTTAGCATTCGACCTGGAATCGCCAAGCTCAGAAACATCCTGCGCTACCGTGGCTAACCTTACGATATAATCCGTTTCGTATTTATCCGTATCATCTTCTGATACAAACGCAAGTTGACCAAGACGACCGGTAGGCAGTAATGGGTTGGGATCTTCTACAATATTACCTTCAGGAGTAGTCAGCAGCGGCCTGTTGCCTATTGCATTCTCTACATACACAAAGCGTAAGTATGGCCTACCTTCCATAATTGACCAACACCACCTTTCCTGCTATTATACAGGACACAGGCATAGATTCCCAACTATGTCCCGTGCCCAGTATGCGGAATGTCCAATTCTGTGCCCATTTTAACACTCTCCTTATGGTATGCCGAGTAGCTGTCTCAGGGCTACTCGGCGCTTACTATTCCGTTCTTCAGGGTGGAATGATTCTGTCAAGTAATTACTATAGCAGGTTGAAACTCATACACGAGCCCCGATAACTTTAGAGGCTTCACGTGTCCAAGCTGTAAACAGCTCAGTAACTACTCTTTCAAGTTCTCTCCTGTGTGACGCCATAGCTAAGGCGGCATCGGTGGTAATGTTAAAAGTGCTATTGAACTTAACAATTTTAACGGATTCGCTACTAACCGGAGGGGAAAATTCGTAATATGGAGTAGCCGTGCTTGGATCCTGGTAACTCCAAGTAAAGCCTTGAGCGTTAATAGCATCACGCTGTTGCTTGAGCTGTTCTTCCTCCATCTCATTCACCCAATCACTGAACAAACCACCAATCAGGAAGCCTATGACATTACCAATCAAACCGGAGATCATTGGAGCCAAAATACCGCCAAGAGACTGACCAAGAATGCTGCCTACCCCGTCCATAGTATCATTGAAGAACGAAGTAATAGCCTGTGTCATCTGATCAGCAATCAGCCTCTGGATACCCTGGCTTACGCTCTTAGCTACAGTCATCTTCATATTCTTCAGAAGAGCCTTGTAACCTTCCTCAGTGAAGCCATGCTCGATACCGATGTTGAAGCCTTCCTCCCAGCCAGACGTGAGCGCTGATTTAATCTCGTCCATCATCATCTGCCTGGACTTGTCTAGGGCTTCCAGCTCCTTCTTGAAGTACTCAGCGTACTTATCACCATAGGATCGAATCATTTCCTGAAGTTCCGCTGAATTGATTTCAGATTCGGAGAAACCAGCATCACGGAACATCTGTGTGATTTCTTCAATCTTCTGGTCAATAGTCTCCTTAGCCTTTTCAAGAAGTTCTTTACGGTCCCTAAACGAAGTACCAAACGTCTTACCAAGAATGGGGTCGTGGATCTTCTGACCAGGAAGGATACGGTCCATATTGAAGTTATCCAAGGCTTCCTTGATTTCCTTATCAGCGCTGGCTAAGACAGATTTAAATCCATCTATAGACTGAGCCTTCAGCTGGTCTAACGCTGTTTTCTTACCAGCGTCAGACAATTCAGTGTTTGACTCAATAGCCCTGCGCTGTTCAGCAATCTTGGCTGTGAACGACTCCATATTCTGCTGAATCTTCTGTGTACCAGACTCCAAAGCACCAGCGATGTTATTAAGGCCGTACTCAAGGTGCTTATGGGCTGCTGTGAAGTACTGAGGATTGGACTGTCTAAACTGCCTGTCGTATTCCTCCAACGGATTACTCTTGTTCTGAAGATCAATCTGCTTTTTCAAGTCAGATGTGATATTCTTCACAATCTGTTCCTGGCGAGACAGGAGCTTATTCTCCCAAGCAATCTGTTCTGCCCGCTCCTTTATAGGATCACCCTTGGCCTCGGACATCTTCATGTCGTGAATCTCTTTCTCTTTGGCATATATCTGGTCGAGCAGTTCATTTCTACGTTCTGCACCAAAGAGATCAACATTCATGTCAGCCCTCTTCTTAAGGAGGTCAATCTCGTGCTCGACTTCCTGCTTCTTAGCAGCATTTAGCTTAAGCTGGATTTCCCACTCAAGTTTAACCCTCTGAAGAGCAGCCTTTTCGATATCCTTCTTAACCTTAGCAATATCCTTTGGATCCTTCAGCTTACTGAGAACCTTAGCCAACTCCTGCTCATAGTGCTTGATCTCTTCGATCTGAGCCCTCATGTAGTCCACAGTACCTGTACGATCAAGATACTCTATGATATTGCCTTCGCTGTCCTTAATAGTCCTGAAGGCAATTTCAAGAGCTGACATACGTTCTGCGTGCTCGCTGGCAAGCTGCTGAAGAAGGTCTTTTTCTGCCTTGTTAGCTCCGCCACCGCCGCCTCTACGCTTTCGTCCACCGCCACCTTTAGGTTTCGACCATCGTTCCCAGTCTCTCCTTTGAGCCTGATTACCCCTATTTGCATTTTTAAGGGCATTAGCTGCCCTCTTTGACTCTTTCTCGATAATCTGCCCGGCTTCAGTACCAGCAGCTGTAGCCACTGCGACCTCCTTTGCTACAGCGGCAGCACCAGACTCAATACCCTTAATCATATTCTCCCTTAGCGTCTTGATGATAGCATTAACAGCCTTGCGCCCTGTTTCATCCAACATACGTATCATGCTGTTCAAGACATCACACAAGATGTTAATGGACTTGAGAGCAGCTTGCTTGGCCCTAGCTTGCTTCTCGGCATCATCGCCAGCTTCAGTCATAGCTTTCTGGTACTCTTGGGCTATCTTATCAATCTCGTCCCAGATACCGGTAAGGCGTCGCTGGTTTTCCTCTTGCATCTGTATGGCTTCCTCACGTGATACACCAAACTCAGCCATAATCTCGTCAATGGTTGCCCAGTGGTCGCCCATGTTCATAATGAGAGCTAACGATTCTTGGTCTAGCTGGATCAAATTAGCAATAGTTTGAGCAAAATAGGTATTAACAAGCTCATCCATCATATCATGTAGGATATCGAGCTGTTCCTGAGCCCTAGTAGCTTCTTCCTCGTAGGCAGCTATTATTTTTTCATGTGCCTCCTTTGCAGCCTCCTTGTTATCATCAGCTTTGGCGTCATTATACTCGACTTGAAGATCGGCTATCCGCTCCTCGTTCTCGGCATTATCGCGCTTCATCGTTTCAAGCCTAGACTCCAAGGACTTGATTCTACTCTCAGTAACATCTGTGGCCTTAACGGTAGTCATGGCCTCAACCTGAGCCTGAGAATCTTTAAGGTTCTCTTGCTTCTCAGCGAGTTCTTTTGTACTCTTAGCCAACTGCTCCGTAGCAGTAACAGTACGTGTATTTGCATCAGCACGCACAGCCGCCTGATTCAACAGCTCTGCTGCCTCCGCTGCTCTACTCGCATTAGACTTAGACAACTCCGATATTGCGGCAAGCCAGGCATCGGTAAGCTGTTTATACGTAGCATTCTCGATAGAAATACCATTAAGGTACTTAGACACTTCAGCAGCTATCACTGAGTTATTGCTGAGAGTGTCCTTCATTTCCCTAATCATACCCATCTGGTCTGCTCCGAAGCCAAACGGGCTCTTTAACGTGTTCCATAAGGACGAGCGATCCTCGCCCTCAGCTTGGAACGCATTCCTTACTTCATTTATCTGATTATTTGCAATCAGATTTTGCGACCTAGTAATTTGCTTCTCGATGTCCTTGATGCGGGCCGCAGCCTCTTCGCTGTTTATCAGGTGACGCTCTAGGTTAGTCTGGAACTGCTTGATCATCTCCTGGAAATTGATATTCATAGCCTTAAAGATGGTCTCCAGCATACTGTAAACTTGAGCCCTCTTATCAATGTCCACTTCGAGATAATCCATAAGCCACGTCGGATAGTCTTGAACAGGATTAGATTTTATCCAATCTAACCCATTCTGATTTGCCTTAAGCGTGTACTCATCAAGGTAAGCTGCATACTGGTCTGCGGCTCTGTCGATAGCCTTGCGTGCCTCGGCTTGGTCCTTGCTACTAAACTTCGGAGAAAACTTAATAGCAATGTCAACCATAGCCTTCAAACCGGAAACGCTACTCAAACTCCTATAGGCAGAGTTAATATTTTGACCCAGCACGAACTCAAGGCTTTCCTGGTCCTTCTGATAAGCCTCCTGAGTCTTGCGAAGTTCCTCTAAGGAACGTCTGGCATCATCCATACTAGCAGCAAGTTCTTTAGCTTTCATAGCAGCTTTGGTGGAACCTTCAGTCCAGCTCTTCCACCAACCTGTAGCTAGATTCCAAGCTGTGGTAACTATACCAATAATAGCTAAGACGTTTCCTAAAAATGTCACAACAGTCAGTACTGCCGACGTAACCCCCAGCAGTGCAGCTTTAGCTACTGTACCAAAAGTTGCAGCCGCACCCGTCAATGCGTGCCAAGACTGACGTGCAGTGTTCAAAGCCGTAACCTGTTCCGTAGTCATCCTGCCTACAACAGGCTTGACACCATTAAGAACGTTTATGTAGTTCTTAGTACTTGTAATAGCTTCCTGAATCCTAGCACCCTGTAAACGGAACTGTTCAGCTAATCTAGGATCCAAGTTTATACGTTTAAGATTCCTCTCTACAACACTTGCTTCAGTATTCAGCCTCGCAAGAGCTTTGTTGGCTGCTTGCAGTTCGTCATGCAGACCACCATTCTTCCACCATCCAGCATTCATATTGTATTGTGGGCTCAAAGCAATGGCTTGGGTCTGCGTCTGCTTTGCAGCCTGGGCTGCCATCGACGCTGTTACTCCCTCAATATACTTAGCTTCGGATGCAAATAGCTGGTTCACGTTAAGTAAACTTTGTGCCAACCGCTCATTAGCTACACTCATAGCGTTGGTTTGGGTAGCTAAAGCCGAAAGCGGATCCCCCCATGTATGAAGATTGGATATTCCACTAAGAATCCCATTGGGAGATGTTCTGATTACATTAACTCTGGACATAAGGTTGGTAAGCGACATAGCAATACGGCTGAATGCAGATGTGCCAGCCTGTGCAATGTCCCAAAACATCTTTATCAGACGGGATCCGAGGTAAAAATCTATAAGCCTACCAAGATTCCTAACCCCGCGTTCCATATCTCCAAAGCCAATAGTTGTAAGCAGCGTACCTAAAGTAGACTTTAGAGTAGATGCCAGTACCCGGACTGTATCAATCGTCTTCTCAATACCAGCAGAAAACACTTTGGTAACATCAGCTGTTAAGAACTCAGACTCAAATACAGCCTTGAGCCTAGCTTTCTGCATAACCAGCGTGTTAGACATGGTTTCGAGAGCACGCTCACGCTCGGCACGCAGGTCCTCGGTTTCTGCGCGTGCCATCCTTGCAAACCTATCATATGGGGCCTCTAGCTTCTCTACAGTCTGAAGAACCGAAGCGTTGATATCTTCAAACAGGCTAGAATACTCCTTAATTATGGAGTTGGCCTGAGACCTGCTTATCTTGAAATCAAACCATTCACGGACCTGCGTAGGCATATCAGGCATCGTCAGCTTGTTTTTGAGTTTGAACTGATCCTGCATACTAGCGGTCAGCTTCTCTAACCCAGCACGTATTTTCTGTTGTACTTCATCAGCTGGTATGTCTACAGCTGTGGTTTCTGTACGTAATCTTATACCTGCTTTGATTGGATGCTTGTCCAATTTGGACTGCATAGATGCCTGGAATTTGGCTAGTATATCCGCAGCTTCTGAGGCAGTTACCTCTGCTTTGCTCTGTTTATCCAAGCGGGATAAACCAGCAAACATGGTAGACTGCATTCTGGTACCAGCAAAGGTCTGGCCAAACCTGCGTATCAACGCTGTGTTCCCAGAACTCATTACCTTGCGGTACGCCTCAAGAAGCTGCTCGAAAGCTGATGTAGCTCTGTAAGTACCATTCTCAAGAACCGTCATACTAATACCAAGCTCGCCGAGCATCTCTTGAGCCTTCTTAGTATTCTGAACCCTGGAAATTATGGTATTTAGAGCGGTACCAGCACGAGCTCCCCCAATCCCTATTTCAGTAAAAGCTGTAGCAGTCTGGACCATCTCATCCAGAGACATGTTTGCAACCTTGCCAGCCGCAGCGAATCTGTTAAGGGCAGTGCTAATCTGGTCAAAACTGGTAGCTGCCCTAATATCATATTCAGCAATCAGCTTGAGGCCATCTACAGCCTTTTCCACGCTTATATCCATCTGGTTCATAAGAGTGGTAGCAGACTTCATGGCACCCTGCATGTCCATAAATGAACCTGTAGACGTAGCCAGCATAAGGCGTAGCTCTGCCAAGCTCTGGGTCAGATATCGTATCTCATTCTGACTCCTACCCTGCCTAGCAAACTCAACCATGACACCGGCAACATCTTCGATGGATGCTCCATACCTATATGCTAGAGCTATGGAATCATCCATCATCTGGTTGGTAGCCTTACCAATGTATGTCTGGCCTACAGACGCACCCATAATACGACCATAAGAGGCTTGGATAGCATCCATACGCTCTACAACACCAGTGATTTGGCGTATATAGCGTAGTAAGGTATAAAGCCCAGCTGCGGTTGTTGTAAACTGTCGATCTAGGGATGTAAGAAAACCAGACTGGGCTGACTGATATGTACCCATACCGGCTACCAGGTCTCTAAGACCAGAGCGCAATGTTACCGTACCAGCATTAGCCTCAGTAAATACTCTACTGGCTCCTGTACCAGTTTGCATCAAAGACGCAACAAGAGACTGTGCGCTGCGGTCTGCTTCACTAAAAGCACTCACAGCTTGTGTGCCAACTTTAGACAGCCTGGTGTTTAGTTCATCCACTTGTCGGCTAACATTATTCAATGTGGTTCCCAAGTGGCTAATAGAGCTGTTAATACTATTCAATGTACCTTGCTGCGTACTGGCTATATGTTTAGCCATTTTGTCAGCTGTCGCGGATATCTTTTCAATACCGGCTACAAGTTTATCTGTAGACTTAGATATCTTATCTAAGGTTCCAGACATCTCATCCTTGCCACGTACTGCAAGTTCAGCTTCAATACGAGCCACGTTTTCCGCCATAATCTATACCCCCTCAGCCAACGGGTTTGGGCTTTGTTGGATCGCTGGCCTGTTGTAGTAGCTTTGCCCGAGACTTCGCATAAGCGGCAAATGCCTCTTCATTCGTCTCATCATCATTGTACAGGGTTTGTGTTTTCCCTCTTGGCTTACCAGACTTACTTGCAACTTGGCGCAGCCGCTTAGTCTTGTTTTGCCAGTCTTCATACCATTTTAACAGCTTACCTGGGTAGGGCATGACCTTTTCTGGAATTTCTGTTTTAGTGTTACCCTCTTCGTAACTGTCATGAATCATGATGCCATTTCGGACTACATCATAGAGCTGGCTAAGGCTAATCAGCTTTAGCTGGTCACTGGTCAGATCCGATATACTATCTTCACCAAAAACACTACGGTGACCAAATTCACGGTAGACCAGATACTCGCGTATCCACCTTGCATCATTGAGGACAACCTGCACAAGTATCTGGTCCAACACAGCTTCCTTAGCCCACTCTATTACCATCCAGGCTACGAAGAGGGGGATTCTTTTGGGGACAGGTCCTCTTGTGTCGGGACAACGACTTCAAAAAGAAGCGGAAATCCGTTCCTGTACCGTGCAAACTCTTCGCGCATCCTAAGCAGGAAGGTGAGGTCGGTCTCGTTTGACAGGGAGTCTGGGTCAGGCCATACGAGTTTACCATCCTTATCATATGCAATCTGCGCCATAAGAAACATCTGGGTCTCTGCATCGGCAATAGCCTCAGCACAGTTAGACATAATCTGCGCCTCCATGGCCTCATTGTCAGCCATAGTATGAAGAAGTGCGAGCTCATCCTTGTCTAGCGTGCGAAGGTTCCTGTCCAAAGCCTTCATCAGCTCTGGAAGACTCTCCAAGATTTTATCAGCCTGCTCCTCATCCATCTCCTTAGACAGATGCTCGGCCAATTTTGCTTGGATATCATCCTTCCTTTTCTCATACTCCTCAACATTGACGCCGGTGTTCTTAAGCCTAAGAAGAAACTCCTGCCTGGCTTCGGCCCTTGTAGGGATGCCATTCTTGAGAAGGTTGGAATACAGAGCCGAATAGAATATGCGTGCATCAAGGTCATTCTGTTTGGTGGGCTTCTTGAGGATAACAATCTTGTAGTCACCCTCGTCACCTTTAACGCTGAGAATGCGGTCTCCTGTACGCAATTCTCTAATAAACTCAGTCATCTGCTCCTGGCTAAGAATCTGCCGCTTCAATCCGCCATCCACCATAATTAAAATATCCCCTTTCAAGATACAAATTGAGGGAGAGCTGCTAGGTTATCAGCTCTCCCTCCTATTCTACACTACTCCTACCATCTAACCAAGACAGCTACGCCGCCCAGCTATGCTGGTATGGAAGATTCAGGTTAGGAGATCGTAATCGTAAACTCCTTGGAGTGCATGGGCGTTGTGACACCATACTCATCCTGAAGGGCGGTGCCGTTGTAGTTGATGGTACCAAGGTATGTACCAGTGGTCGTCGGCGCTCCAGACACGTTCAGGTCGATAACGTTCTTGGTAATAACAAGGTCGGTACCAACCGTAACATTGGCATCAATGGTATCAGGAGGACCAGACATCACCTGCACACCAGACGTATCAACAATGGTTACCGTGAAGTCATTACAGGCCGAGGTATCATTCAAGTAACCATAGCTGGGATCCGACGCACTAGAACCACTCTCAAACAGCTTGGACGCCAAATCGTGGGAGAACACGACACGGAGTTTACCATTGGCCCATGTGGTCATACCCGCCTCAATAGGCAGCAGCACCGTAGACATAACGGGTGCAGCCGTGACACCGGTCTGGGAGATCGGAGCATTACCATCAGCCAGCCACATTACCTTTACAATATGATCCCCACCAGACGGCAGAGGATCCCTCAGATGGACAACAGATACAGGGTTAGAGTAGGTAGTACCACTCGACCCAACAGTCGGAACAGCCGTGGTGATAACAGCGGCCTGATCCGGGTCGTCCAGAACGACGCCATCCACCCAAACCCTGAGCAGATACTGGAACGGGCACAGCTCATGCCTTCCGCGACCGGTAATCCTAAGTCCATCAGCAGCATCCCTCTTAGCCTCCTGTACAACAGGATCAACCAGCGCCGGATACTGGAGGGTAAACTCGGTATCGCCATCCTTAGCCTGGTCTCCAATAAAGGTCTGGCATACAATCTGGTGGCCTTCAAAGTCGATCTTACGAATAGCCGTGTAGGCAATATCTTTGGTCTGGATCTCATCAAGGTTGTCGGTCTCACTCACCGAAGGAGTAAAATCAACAAACCAAGAAGAGCGCATGACCCGAGTCCTGGCTTTATCCCAAATGTTGCAGAAGACATCAACATGCTCCAAGCGGCTAGGATCGAAGATGAAGCTGGCACTCGGAGAGACACCAGTCATAGCGCGGAGCACATAGGAAGCATTGTTGAACTCCTTGAGGTTGACAGTACCAGAGCTGTTCTGGTAGTCTCTGGTAATCAAAACATCGCTCTTATAGCCAAACTGACCATGAGAGACCTCATCTGCATTAGAAGAAACATCAATACTCTGTACGCCCTCAAAGAACACAGGCTCGTATTTCCTAGGCACAACCATGTAAACTGCCTGGCGTCCGGGGTAAGAGTTATACTCAGTGTAAAGCTCACTGATAGCCATACCAAATCACCTCGTCTTGTGTTTTCTGGCCTACGTTACCTCGCGCAGCCAGAGATAATATATCCTTGCAAACAACCCATCTGGTACTACAGCAAAGCCACCAGATTGAGTATTCCATAGAACCCAGTTTGTGGCTGTACCATGGATCAGGCCGGGATTTGTCAGCAGGAAGTCAAATAACCTTGATCCCATCTCCTCCCGTAGAGTTGGGTCTGCTGTTATCAATGTGACTCCTATCCTTGTAGTAGCATCGACCTTATGAGTACCAAACCAGGCCCGCTGTATAGAAATGATACCATAATCTGCAACCGAAAGGATAGCCCTAAGCCCCTTAGAGTAATCTTTCAATTCATCCAAGTAGCTTGTGGTAGGCCTGTCCCCTACATACCTTATCGGGTCTACACCGGCGACCAAACCAGAGGCCTGCTTAACAAAACCCCACATTTTGGTCTCATACCGTTTGAATATATCTATCAACTCAGGTACATGATTGTGCATCATAGCAGCCACCTCCTAGCTGTCTAAGCTACCTTGCTGCGGCAGCAAGACGCGCTTGGGCTGCCATTTCAATCATCCTAAGATTCTGCGCTCTAAGCTGATCAGTCTGAGCCCTGATGCCACTAATCTGAGCAGACGCATGGAACCATTCCCAAGCTGATCTAGCCTGGACTACTTCAATAAGTGCTTCTCGGACCAGCTTAATCATTTCAGATTCGTTCTGAAAGCGATCAAAATAGCGCTGACCATACCCTGCTACATTTTCACCCGTATTGTACAACCTGACTCCTGCACCAGCCATCAGCGATGAATGCTCCTGACGTGTTGCTTCAGGATCCATACCTACCTGTATGACTGCGCGTACCGAACCAGCGTGACCTTTGCTACCGATAGGTCCTCGTATAGTATTGCCAGAAGACTGGTTCTCAATAGCGGATAACAATGATCCTGTAACAACGTGGATACGATCAGATGGTACACCATAGGGAACCATCTCAGCCTTCATTAGCTCTGCTGCATAGTCACCTAAAATGAATACAAACTGACCTAAAGCAGATTCAATCTTTTCGATAGTGCCTCTAACATAGTAGGCGATGACCTTCTCCTTCAGAGCACTAATAGCCTTCCCAAACATATCGGCACCATGAAACTCAGCACGATATGTTTGAGCACCAAGTGCTAAAGTTAGCCTACAGCTCTTATGGTATTCTGGCATCCTTGTTCACCTGCGTCATACCATAAATGGCTACAGCTAGAGTATCACCATCTCCACCTATGTAGTAGGGCATCTCAACCTGAACCATAAAAGTCAGACCTGCTGGATTAGTCCAGCGGTTGAATTTGGTTGCACTCTGAGTGATACCAAGCCAAGGCCAGGTAATATCTAACCCAGGTACTGTTTGAGTAGCTTCGCTACCTTTGTAAGCGAAGTTAGGAATCGCCAGGCCCCAAATTGTCTCAACCTCAAAGTAGCCTTCTGAACCATCAGGAAGTAATCTACCTGTTTGGTGACAATCTGGAGCGTCAGGATGCTGTATATGCCAAACAGCGGAGTATTGGTGCCATGGATTATCTGTACAAGGGCATGGGATAGTGCTTTCAGGGACAGTATAAACCTGATTGTTACACCCAAGCTGCTGTAGAGCATTATAAATTGGAGTGTAAATATCAATAGTTGCCATAGTTACGCCTTATCCCATATCTAGGCCCACCTACATACGTAGGTCTCTTTAAGGTTCCAACAGCCTGCCAGGGTAGAACACCACCATATCCAGACAAGCGAAGATCCTGCAAAATAGACTCGCCACGGCTCTTTAGCTCATAGGATATACGCCGAAGATCAGACATGCTCCTTGATCCATTCCAGCCACCGACTGTAATAGGACCAACCGTGATAGTGCTGCCGTTCGTCCCAGTGCTCATAACAGAGTTGACAGGCATTACCAGCAAGCAGTCTGCACCTATAAGGCAAGCTATCCCCTCTACTGCTCTACGTTTCTGATTTGGTGTGAGGTCGGCAAACTCAACAGAGGTAAACCAGTCCTCAATGAGAAGGTCGCCAACCATCTTCATGCGCTCCTCAATAAAAGAGTCGTGCTCTGTATTATCCGATGTCAGACCCATAACCCTTTTAATGTCACCTACAGTTAATCCGATGGCAGCTATACTATCCATACCTCACACCCTCCCTTCTGTACCGTATATAGGTTACTTACTAACCCTGGATGCACCCCTGCGCACAGGAGCCCTGGGTGTGGTGGTGGAATCGGAACTCTGGGTAGCTTCCGCCTCAGCCATCGAAGTATCTTCCCCCAAAACTGGAGCAACATACTCACCCTCCTCACGAAGCTGCTGCCGAGTGCTGTTTACAACTTCATCACCGGGAGTCTCATCAGGCACGTCCTTGAACTTTACAGTAAAGTTAGGGTGACCTTTCAGCCACTCAATAACTCCAGGATCCTCGACAATCTGAGGCCTACCCTTAAAGAACGCATGGGAGTGAACGGTTAAAGTATTCCCGGTATGAAGTGTAGCAATACAAACTCTCTTACTCATAAAAGTGTTCCCCTTTCAAGATTTGAGAAGGGCTGGGTCCGTTATGGCCCAGCCCTGTTTGATTTCCTAGCGCGGCCACCGCTTAAGATCGTAGATCATACCAATCGCATCCGGCTCCTCCAGACCCAGTGCAATCCTCATGCTAAACACAAAGATGATCTTCTGGTTCTGGATGTTCCTCATGCTTTCGAGCGTCATACGACGATAGGTACCCAGCACGATCTGCTTGGGATCCATAAGGAGCAGGTAGGTATTACCGTTGGTATCCAGCGGCATGAACGGGGTGGTGTAGATCTCACGTCCAAGAGCCCTAGCAGTCTTCAGATCAAAGATGTAGTCGTCGCCAACGTTGGTCGGGCGGCTGGTTCGGGTCTCCCTCCACGCCAGATCGACATCACGATGCGTGATATAGATGTAGCCCGGCTGGGTCGCATTATACTTTTCAGGAATAGCCCGTTCCAGATCATACCACAGAGGAACAGACATAGTACTACCGGCTGCGGACACCAGGTGAGCACCAGTCAGACCAAGACTGGGCCTACCAGCAGGAGCCTGGGTGAAAGCCCTCTTGATAATGCCATCCTCCATGCAGAGGAAGTCATTAGTCGCGGGAGAGATACTCTTGTCACCCTGGAGAATCAGCATCTCAAGGTTAGCAGGAATCTTCTTCCTGATCTCACTCAGGACATAGTTCACCAGCGTACCCTTCATAATGTTATCCTCAAGCAGCTCGTAGGTGAACTGAACTTCAGCCATAACCTTAAAGCTGTTCAGGTAGAGCATTCCGGTCTCGAACTTAACGTACTGCGGAGGCAGCATAGCCGTAAGCTCGTTGGCTCCATGAAGGATCTGGTCCTGAATACCAAAGCGTGGCACCTCCAGCGCGTAGCTATCCATATTGATCCTGCGGATCTTCTGAATCAGCGTAGGCTGGTCATCAACGTATTTCCAGAACTGCTCATAGCGGTAGGGCTGAAGATGACCTCCGGGCAGCACATCGGCTACCACGTTCTCAGCCCGCTGCATCAAGTCGTATACACGGTCATTATCATTGTAAAGTCCCGGCATAGTTAATCACCTCATCTTCATTGTATAGCACTTACTGGCTAATGTGGGAGAAGGGATCAGCAAGGGAGAAGTCAGCCCCCAGCTGCTCAGCACGCCGCATGTCCTCGAAGGATAAATCAGCGCCACTCTCAACCTTCTGCTTCACAGTAGCAATAAAGCTGGTACGGTCATTATTGGACATAGTTCGCATCGCTGTAGCTCTGGGCACAGGGAGTTCACTAATCCTCTGTGCGGCAGCCTGAACAGCACCAACAGTATCCTTCTGGGACTCAGCTAGGCCAGCAGCCAGGCTCTTACCAAACTCAGCAAGAGCAGACTGAAGAGCAGTCATAGTAACCAGCTCATCACCAGCCTGCGGGGCAGCCTGCGTCTTAGGCTCGGGCTCCTTCAGAACACTCTGTACAATATTCCTTACATCAGTCTCAGACAAGACGGACTGCTTAGCGTCATCCTGCTTAGCATCGTCCTTCTTGGGCTCCTCAGCCTGCTTGGCGTCATCCTGAGTGGCATCGTCCTTCTTGGGCTCCTCAGCCTGCTTGGCGTCATCCTGCTTAGTATCGTCCTTCTTAGGATCGCAAGCCTGCGTCTTAGTACCCTGCAAAAGGTCTTTAATACTAGCGAGCTGCTGCTTGAGCTCCTGGGTCGCTGCGTTTACCGAATCCTGAGTAGTGGACTGAATTGCCGCCAAGATCTCAGGAGAAAGATTTCCATTCATGTCAATGTCCTCCTTGTTGGAAGTATCAATAGCCTGGACCTTCATCCCAAAGTCTTTGGCATAGTCCAGCGCACTTTGTTTGGTACTGAAACCAACACGCTCCATAATGTCTGATGGAACAATGTCACCGTGTGCTACGATAGCGGCCAGCATTCGACGCACGACATATTTCAGTTCTTCTATACGATAACCCTCAGAGTCGTAATTTTCAAGAGCATACCGCAATGTAGCATACGCTCTGGAGCGGGTATCAATAGGAAACTTATTGTTATCAGGATCAGCATATGAAGCCTTGTCAGTAGGGAACCCATAAGTACCGGGATCAAGGAACTGTCCGCGCTTACCTTTAGACGGTTTCATAGCGGACAAGCTACTCATGTCCGGCAGCTTAGAAAACACCTGATTCCTGAAGCTGTCTGTTTTGGTGTTGACAAAGTGGACCATGGATCCCAGCGAGAATCCTGTGTAGGTACCATCCATGATCTTATCCCAAGTTGTAGGATCTGTCACCTGGATTGCTATCCACCAACCGCCAGGAATACCACCAATGCTTCCAGTATAATCCACACAAGATTGTATCACGTGGGCGTTATTCCAGAAAGCTATATGTTCCTCTCCAACACCGCCACCTAAGACTTTACCCGTCTGTAGATTGTGCATAAAGGAATTAGCTGCATGTTCCACAGCGGTTGGATCCATAATATCACCGTAGAAATCCTCAAGCCAAGGTACAGATACGTAGCCCATAACCTGCTGCTTAACCTTGTTTTTCTTGCGAACAGGCATCTGTAGCTTTAAAACTCGATTCCTATCCCGATCTGCATTTTGCACAACCCTAAATACTGCACCTTGGACAGCAGGTTCACCACAAAGGGTAATCTCGACTGCCTGTGGCTCTTCAGCAAACCATCCAGATGGCTCATAGGGTTGCTGACCAGGAAGCAACATGTTAGGCACCATAACCACCTCACTTCAATCAAAGTATAGCATAGCTTTCCGTATTTCTTGCAATTTTATCATAAAATAAAGGCTTTACTCATAGTCTGTCCCGATAGGTCCCTCCAACTCGAACAAACTCCTGCCTTCAAGAATCTGGTCCAGAAGCTCTCTGACAACCGATTTTGCTTCACCTTCAGAGAGCAACGGAATCTGTGTTACCTGTGGTTTCTCCTCAGCTGGTTCTTTTGCTTTTGCTTTCGCTTTATCATCAGCCTGAGTTTTCATATCTACAACAGACTGAGATCTCCAACCAAAGGAACCGCCACCAGACCCACCACCAGCAGCTTGACCGTTGGCTAGTCCCTGCACTGTCTTGATGACATTAGCTATACCGTCCAAGTAATACTTATAGGACTGAGCTTTTGTCATAGCAACAGCAGCCCTCTCCTGGTCATCGGTGTACTCTACATTCTTGAATCTGAATACGACATCGGTTACACCTAGGCCATGTCTAAGGATCCGATTCATCATTGCTTCATCCTTAGCCTGATAAGGCCGTATAACCTTCAAGAAGTAGTTTTTAGCCTGCTGATTTGCGTTAGCCTTGTTAGCATTTTCCCAGAGTCCAATCTCAGACGGTGGAATACTATGTGCAGCAGCTATCTCTTCACGATTCAGTTTCTTGAACTGGATAAAACTAGCCTCATTCTGGGTAGCATCCAATGCTTGGAAGTTTGCGGTCATATCCCTAGGCAGAGGTATAACAATAGTTCTATGGTTCCTGCCTTGGATCTCCCTATTAAAGAAATCAACAATGGACTTTGAAACTTCCTTATCTACCCTACCTCCGGTAACCGTAACAGCATACCTTGGAACGGCATTGTTTTCAAAAAACTGCCAGTTGTAGTCATTGGCTGCATTATCACCAAACATAGCAGACAATGCTGGCAGTATGTCGGCGACACCGTAGAATGGGTCTGTAGATATCAACGAGTTAGTGACGTGTACCATCTCGTTATTCGTAAAGAGCTCAGGTGACACATCAGGGAATACTCTTTGCAGATCATCACTGGACCAGCCGGACATAAACAGCGGCAGCACAGCCCTGACCTGAAGACCGCCACCATGCCTCTGACCATCAAAAGGCAGTACAGACCACCAGGATTCCCACTCAGGAATGGCCTGGATAGCGATTGGATAGTAAGGATGCCTGAATATAGTTATAGCTGGTACGGCATAGATGCTATCCACAGTGCCACCCATAGTATAGGAGATTTCCATGGCTTTGTTTCCCGTACTAAAGTAGTCAAAAGCCTGGTCGCGCAGAAGAGTGGCCAAATCCTTATGGTTCCTGGTATATATCCGGTCTTCAAAGTCGGACAGCACTTTGGTTGACTTATGAATAATACCATGCTGATTCTTTCTCTCATAACACCACTCATACCCTAGTTCGGTAGCTGCTGTTGCTTTTGCTTTGACTGCCGCATAATGCCATGCGTTTCCAACCAGGTAGCTCTGAACGTCAATTAGATTGTACCTCGGCTGCACAATCTCAATACCATCTAAAGTAATTGTGACGCCACCATGCTTGCTCTGGTACAAGCCATTATCCATAATACCAGGATGTACATGGTGCGGATCGGCAGGCCCATCTGTTATGTATGGACCATCAGGATACCTAATGTCAGTGGGAGGAGCACAGAAATCACCTCCATGTGACTGAGCAATCCTGGTTAGTCCAACTGCTCCACCATTACGGCTTGTGTACACAGGCAACTCAGCAGCAGATGGCTCATGCTCAATCAGGTAGGTCTGAGGTGCTCCTTGTAAGGTCTCACTGATATTATCAAATTCTATTGTTGCTCTGCCCGGCACATCAATCACCACCCCTATTTGTAGACTTCATCTAGCACCTGATTGTACAAGCCAACTCCATTTACTCCAAATCTCAGCGCGTCCACCAGGTGATCGTCAACCTTCTTAGGCTTACCGTTAAACTGTTTCTCATAGCGACCTAATTCCCATATGAGATTCTTGCACTTCTTATCTATAAGAAGTCGTCCTAGTGAGAACAGTGCCTTAACAGCGTCAATCCCTTCGTCAACGTTCTTCAAACCAGGTACTGTATACAGGTCCTGAAGATCCATCTCAGCCATTAACTGCTGGCTGTTGGATGGGTCACAGAACCACTCCTGTACATTATACAGGTCCTGTCTAGGAATAAGGAAGTCTTCAACGTATTTTGAAGGAGCAATGTTCTTTTCGTACAGCTCATCAAATATTACAACCGTCTGCTCCCCTGTTTCTGGGTCATCCATGAGCTGTAGGAAGATTGTAGCTGGGCACCCAAATCCAGCATCCTGACCAGCATAGGTATCCAACTCTACGTCGAATATCTCACTGTAACCGGATCCATGCTTCTCCCTGAGCATATACTCATAATCTATGACATGAATATCCTTATCAAACATTGGATAAACCAGATTACTACGCCCTGGTTTGACACAAATGACCTGTGCCTCCCATACGTCCGGGTCCAGTGTCTTATAGAGCTTAACAGCATCATCGAACGCTACTACAGCATTTGGTCCAGCATTGGAGGTTTTGGCTTGTCCGTGACAAGCTGGTAGCATTGTACAATCCATGCAAGACTCATACACATAGCAGGATTTGGGATCACCCTTCTTATCTGTATACGAGTAGATCGTATGGGCGTCGTCCACTTCTCCTTTATCATTGGTTCTAAGTGGGCAAGTAGCGATTGTGTCCCACAGGTTCCACTGATAAACCTTAAATCCACGTTGGCTGGCCTCATCGAGCAGTCGCTGCATTGTACCAGAAGCCTTCTTTCGTGTGGATGTAAGCCTGGTGCTACTGCGGTAGCCTTTAGCAGACCTAGCCATATTGAAGGCTTCCTGCATAATGTTCCAATCCATCAGCTCGACCTCATCAAGCTGAGAAGCCACTGGATGTGGGCTGTTATGCACAGTTAGACCATTACAAGGGAAATTATGCCCGAATACAGAGTCTGACGCAACAATAACATCATAAACATCCTGTTCGGACCCATTGTCGTACTCCCTAACAGATAAAACAGTCCAAGCTCCCATACTAGCTATAGATTCTGGATGATCCATGTCATTGGAGTCGCAGCACTGAGAACACAAACAGCTGGAGTCAAAAGAAGACTGCACCAGGTCTCCGACACACAAGGATTTGGCTGATCGATACTTATGTGACCCAACCATCAGTATAGGATGATCTGGGGTGCAGATGAGCTTGGTATACTCTAGCTTTTGTGGTGAAGAACTCGTGTCCTCCCTAGCAAACCTGATATCCAAACATTTAGACTTACCCGAGTATACTCCTCTAGCCTTACGGAATGATGCAACCCCAGTTTCTTCATCGACTGCTGGTATAATAAAGTCCTTTTCAACCAGGTCCCTGATTGGTACCCCATAAGGATACTTGGTGCAGTCCCTGTAACAGCCAATTAAACTATCTCCATGTATGCAGTTGACACCAGCCATAGTACCAACCAAAATCTCAACGCTACTACCATTAACAAAACAGGTTCTAGTAGAAGTAGGTTTGCCGTCTAAGAATTGCTGGAACAGAGGGTGACCTGTCATGCGCTGGAAGTATCTGTAACACCTTCGTGCCTGATCCTCAATAGCTCCAAGATGTGCCATTTCATACCCATCCTTAAATAGAGACTCGATAAGCAAAGATACGGCAAAAGTAAGCGTTTTACCAGCACCCCTGTTTCCAAGCACAATAACGTCCCCTGCGCGGTCAAAAAACATATCAGATAGATACTGTAGATGGCTACACGTGTCCTTTAAGTCAGTTTGCAACGTGTTTGCTTCGCGGGTAAAATTGCATGTTAAACCTTGCTGTTCAAGGCACACATGTATCCACAAACTTAACTCATCATCAGTCTGAGGCCTATACTTCACCATATATGGAGCTAAATCAAGAGGGAGCCTGTTAAGGGCTCCCTCCTTCATCATCGCTGCAAACTCCCTAATGTCTGGAGCCCCATACTTGACCCGTCTACGGGCTCGAAGTTCGCTAACAAAATCGTTCATACCCTGTGCTTTCCCCTTTCGACTGATACAGAGGTTGGCTAGAGATTCTTGAGCATTGTATCTAGCTCATTACTCTCACGCTGCTTATCTATGCAAGCGTTGATCTCAGAACCAGCTTCTGTAAACGCATCATGGATCTTGCTGGTAATCGTCTTAACCTGGTATGAAATGTTGTCACTAGAGACAAACTCTGGGCTGTAGAGTAAGTCAAATATGTCTGTTATAGCTTTGGCTACAGACTTTCTGACATCGGCCCTACTCATAACCTGATTATACTGAGATATGTTCTTGAGCACAGCCTGAACCTGTAACTCAAGAGCCTGCTGCAAGCTATCCCTATCCACTACTGACAAAGTTTTGCTGTCAATCGCACTAAGGCATACCTGCCATGCTCTCCACTTAAATGCTTCACACAGGTATACAACCAGCATCCTGATGTGGCCTAGTGTGAGCTTACCTTCTTGGGCTGCCATAACATGCGCCAAATTGATCACCATCTGATGCTGATTCGTAGCAAGTGCCTCCAAAGTCTCCGTATTGCGCAGCTGGATATCATTTACCATGTTCTGCAAAGCATTGGTAAGCTCATTCTTCCAATCTTTGAGCTGGAAAATGACAAAGTTGACAAATACTGACGCAACCAGTGCCTCGCCCCACAAAATAATATTGTCATGACTACCCTGTCCTGTCAAGGCTGACATAACCCATCCAACAATGACGATCCCAGGTAGTCCGACGTGCTTCAAGACCTCCAACAGTACCTTCGTATCCACTTTTGTCCACCGATCCTTTCCATCAGTAGCTCCATCTACGCTTAGGACCAAGATCTACATGGATACCCCAGGAGTAGATACCAATTCCCCCATCTCTGAACTGAGGAATAGACTCAGCAATCTGCTTAAGTTTGGCGGCTGTAGTCTTAGAGAAAGCCGCATTGATGTCGGCTGCTGTGCCATCATTATGCTTTGTCTTGGAAGAAGCCTGCGAGTTCCTAGCAGCAAGAGCCAAAGCATAACGCTTACATCTGTAGCCCTGTCCACCTGGGGCAGCTGGATTAACCACCCTAACTGGAACACCCAACTTTTCTCTAATGGTCTCGATGCCTTCCAACAGCTTTACTGCTATCTTATACTCTCCGCAATCAGGGCAGGCGAACTCAGCAGCGGTAAAGTGAGTTGAGACTCTTGGATTACCACCAGTGCGTATGTTACCTTTGATAAAACCAGCAGAATCAGGCTTTACCAAAATCTCAAATGAAGCCATGCTACATCAGTCCTCCTTCTTAGTATCACTACACTCTTCGCTGCTGCTCTTCATTGGAAAGATACGCTTGCTTGCATAGCCACCAGCAGCAATACCAAATACACCGATTATGTCTACCCCAGTAAGGTCGCCGCGCCAGAATGCTGTTAGGGTCATTAGCCCAAACATTCCATACATGAACCTAGGCAGGCTGAGATAGGCATTCCCATCGGGTTCGTGGTCGTATAGTATTCCGGGTATATCATAGAACAGGAACTTGTAAAATCTCTTTGCTTGCACCCGGAAGTCGAAACTCATACCTCCTGGCGGCATAGAGGCCATAATAACCACCTACTCTCTGCTATACAGTCGGTACCACAACTAACTTCAATCCATTTAGGTCTCTACCCAGATTATTTGTCAGGGTCAAAGCTCCCACCCCGCATTTTACCAGTATATGCCCACTATTGGAAGGCCCGCCTATTGGCACAGGGTACATCCAATCAGCGGTCTTATACCGGCATAGGAAATTTTGTACGATATGACCGCGATTTAGGGACAATCCGAGGTCTTTTTTTATGTAAATTGCATAAGACAGCGTTTGGTCACCCAAAAGCTGCATACTGTCTACAACAGACAGAGGTTGACCCACGTTCTTTAGGTCATCTGCTGCAAACGGCGTAAACCCATTAGTGGCATCCCACGAATACAAAGTATCGGGTATCGTAGCATGGTCTCCAGGATAAAAACCGATACGGACATCATCGTAAGGTGTGATATCATAATCCTCCCAGTGCATGGACAGGATTTGGCTCCAAAACGGGCTGATCCTCCAAGCAAATGAGGACCTAAGCCATAATGTGGTCTCACCAGCAGCATAAACCTTAGTTCTATCCTGAATAGATATTGTAGCGTGCCGGAATGTGTTTCCACGCTCAATACCAAGAGCCCCGCGCCCTGTAGGCTGTATTGCAAAGCAGGTACACATCCCCATTTCTCGGTCCAAACTTGGGACCCAGGTATAGGTATTATTAAACACACCCGTATCTGAAACATACAGGGGTGATTCACCTTCAAAAGCAATACTCACAAAGCCATCAGGCCATATATCGAAGTCTTTAGCCACCTTTGGTAACGACTTCTCACTGAGCTTTACACCTGCGGAAATATCATAAACAGCCAAGGTGTTAAGTGTGGTATTTAAGATAATCAGCAGGCCTGCTCCGACCCTAAAAACCAGCTTTCCAACACCTGCTGTTGGTGGCATAGGCTCGCTAGGGAAGTTGGCTACTAAATCCCAGCTGTAATAGGGGGTGTTATCAGGGTGATCGCTATATAAGCTGAGGGTTCCTGTTGTTGCGTCCTCTTGTAGAGAGTAGAACATACCAGAACACATAGCATTCCACTCAGGCATTTGGATACTACTGACACTATATACAGTAGTAAGATCCTGAGTCTCTGGATTATAGCGCCTATAGACATATCCAGATCCTGTTTGACTGCGCAGCATATACCCATTCCTGGTGTAATCCCAATAAACAGCATCAATATCAGTGGGAGATAATATATTTGCCCCGGCTGATGTCTTCATAGTCCTGTCGTTGTAGACAAAATGACCTGTGTCATATAGCTCTATATCTTGGATGGTGTCGTCATTGATCTCCATCAAGTTATCGCCTATGACCTGAAATGGCTGCCTAATATCAGTTTGGCCCTGAATATGGTTACTTTCAGCATCATATTCGTAAGGACTGACGATAGTCTCATATAGAGACAGCGAATACTCGCCCATCCGCCTAAAAATTGGATCAATAAGGGGCCAATCTTGACCTTGAGCTAGTAAAACTCTCTTAAATACCTGTGCTAGACCTTGCTGATTCATCAATTTCAGGGTATGGAGGTCTGTTGCCTCAGCTTTCAGGCCATCACCAAGCACAAGACGCAGCAAAAAGTCGCTACTAGCCTCAACTTGCTGCTTTGGTATGCTCATGTTGGGCACTACATTACCCATTAAGAGCACTCGACGGATGACGGGATAGATATCCAGGACCACTTCACTCTTACCAGGAACCTTTTGCAAGAAGAGGGGGTGCGGGTCTTTAGACACAACAGTGAGCTGTTGAGCTCTCTGTATACCAGCCTCGTCCGCAAAATTGAAGAACATATTAGTAGGCATATACTGGAGGGGTATGCGCTTCTGGGTATCGGTTACATTTTCATACTCCAAAGGCGGAACAAGGTCTCCAATATGGGTTTTCAGGACAAAATCGTCAATTTTGTGCCCGGATAGAGAGTCAACATCCCCAAGACCGTCGATTTCAGACACTTGATGCCTATGTGATGCTGGTGCAAAGGTCAGAGGTACATTAACAAGCTGGTCCCAGTCAATAGATATACCTCTGGATAGGGCTGGATCGGTGACGATCAGCACAACTTTCCCGTCTAAGGGCTCTGCAAACGTCATTTCTATAGTATTTTCATCAATAATACTAGTAGAAACGGGTGCCACCGCCTCGTCATTCACCCATACAGTAAACAGGATGTCGTCTGTTCCGAAATTATGGGTGATTGTCCAGATATCCGAAGGGGTATTCTGCTCGTACACCATGCTGACGCCAACAAAATCACGCACAGAGTAGATAACAATCTTACCCTCAACAGGCAGTGTCCACTTTACCATCAGAGCATCGTAGTTATACTGCTCGATTTTGTAAAATGACGCTGGATTTGTAGGGTCAAATTTCCAAGCAGCTATCAGGAGGTTGGTGGAGTGCAGATTATGTGGTACAAACCACTCTTTACCGGAGAATGTTCCAGCGTATTTCTGGAACACAGCGTCCAGAAGGTCACCGTCGATTCTGTCATCAAATCGTATATATGTCTTATCTGTGATGTCATAGTTGCCTGGCATATATGTCACCTCCTATATAGCTGTTTCCTATTAACCATCAACCTGATCGGTTGGGTCTGGAACGTCGAGTTCCTTCTCAAATTCCCTATCCAGTGCAGCATCCAGCTCCTTGATACTAGTGGGGCGCTGTGTAGTAATAGCCCCCTTATGCTCTAACTCGTGCATAATAGCCTCAAACTGGTCATTGGTAATATATTTCCCCATAATTTCTATGAGAGTATCAAACTGAAGCTGACTTTCCATCAGGCTCCAGACTGTCTGGCCCTTATACTTAGCTCCAAGCATACTTTTCTTCATGTCGATAGCTTTCAGGGCTACCGCAGGGGTGATATCCACCTCTCCTGTTTTAAGCTGAGCTGAGAACTTCTGAATAATCAGGTCCAGAACTTCCCCGTCGTTCTTGATGCGCATACTCTCAGGTATAGCCTGGACGGCATCGACCCCAACCGGACCGTCTATAGGCATTCCTGATATCATACCCCGTTCTGCTTCATCAACCATAATCTCTTTGAAGTTATATACAACAGGAAGAGATATGTTGAATCCCTTCTCAGCCAGGGATCGCTGAACTTGTGCTGGGCTTAGACCGGCAGCCAACCATGACCAGGCTAATTCTTTATACGGAGAGTTATATATGGTATTGGCTACGCCACCTACGGATGTTTTCTTTGAGCTACCAGCCATAGAATAAAATCGCCTCCACTTCTTAGGCTGCTGTTGTGTAAAGCAAAATGTTGATTACTTTACGCAACGGGTATTGTGTAAAGTCTATTAGATGATAGTGGGGAGGGTTGCCTGAGTAAGATCGTAGAGACTAGGAGGCGTCCCTACGATGGTTCCTTCCTCAAAAAAGCAACCTTCCCCGGACTCGAAAGGGGTATGATAATACCGATTGCCTATTGGGTTGTAGATGGCGATCTACCCAAGGCGACTATAATCATACCCTATTTTCCCCAGAGAGGAAGCCCTCATCCTACCCGTGCTACCATCGTGGTGGGGCAGGAGGGGGTGGAAAGCTGGCCCTAAATTCTGGAGATGCTTCTGGTGGAGGAGGGGGAGGGCCTATTGCCTTCATACTCATCTTCCCCAATAGTGTTCCATCGAGTCCACATAGTAGTAATTCTTGTAGCGTTTGTCTATCTGAAGGTGCAGCCATCCGGTATGTCCTCCATTATTAAGATTTTCGATGCCATCTCTTTCATACTGAAGGAATTGCCTGCATCCTTCTAACCGAGAACAATTCCTACAATAGCACCAAACAGCATCCCTAACCTCTTTTGGCAATATTTCTGGGTGTCCAGCATATGGGTAGCCGCTTCTGACCCATCTTCGTAGGGCCGCTCTCACGTGGACACAATCAACAATCTGCCTTCTAATATATAGGCTTCTTCCGCCTACAATATTGTCCTCAGTGGCTGTTTTGCTGTAGTGTGTGTTATCTAGTAGATTAGGTCCGCCCGTAAGGGCAGAAGTATACCTATCCCGATTATCTCTACCCATACAAAAGACCACCCTCCACCTGCAAAAGAAATAAGAAGCTAAAGATTTTCTTCAGCAAATATCCTACTTGCCTCATCCTGAGCTTCAATCCTGGTACAGGAGGAAATCAGCACGCTACGACCGCTGACCTTGACCCTAGTCTGGGCCATGAACATGCAGTCTTTAACAGGCTCCTGACTCATCCTCCACCTACACTGACCAGGAAAGTCCTCACAACAAGCAAAATGGGTATAACCCGGCCCTGTGTTTGCTACGAGTTCTTTTCTGCACATGCACCTGCTATTTGGATCATTACCGTCGAGAAGATTCTCAGGGTTGGACTCAGCCAGATAGACTTTCAGGTTACGCTCCTCCTCAGCATCCTGAATCTTTCTAGCTGTGTGGTCCTCAAGCATCCTTTTCCTATCCCTAATCAGGGTATCCTCATCAATAGCCATCGTGTTCGTCATGTAGCTGTTCATGTCTTAACAGCAATCCCCTTTCGTATGTATATCTTTTAGCTACCACCGCCACCAGCATCCATTCTATAATATAGAATGGATGCTGATGGGCTGAAGCATGGTGTGATTATACCATGAGACCACACCATTTTGAGGTCGTAGATAAATCGTTAGACGATTCCAATACAGACCCCCAATGCGTCGGCCAACAGAAATCGTCAGACGATTTCAAAACCAGCCCGAATCAGCATTAGAAGCCAGCTGAAAATCGTCAGACGATTTCAAAACCAGCCCTCCTATTAGATAGTGGGCCAACTGTTCCTCCAGTTTTGCATATCGGTCAGCCATTTTTGCAAGGTAGACAGGATATTATTGAGGAGTGTCTCAACGTTTACGCTAAGGGTATTGAGGTCTGCGTCAACGCTGTTATACCAATTTTCCTGTGCTGTCATCCATTGCTTGAGGTTATCGTACCAATCGTCCCAACTCACTAGTGCCACCCCCTTTAGGTCATCAGGCAGTAGGACTCTAACGCTTTCTATCCAATCCCCCATGGAATTAACCCAAGCTCTATTTCTGCTAACGATTACGCTGGCTTGGCTTTTCCAGTTACTATAGCAGCAGGCTATGTAGGTGTTGACGCCTTCTATGTAGGCCCGTAAATTGTCTATAAATTCAATCATTGGCCCATCTAGCCATAGGGAGAACTCTGCGTAGGTTTTGTTATTTTCCCTACCCCAATCATTAAACAGCTTCATATAGGCTGTATCTTGTGGGTAGGATGGTATGATTACTGGTCTAGGCATATCTTCCTGTTCTCCTCCTTTCATTATCTACCCCCTCCCCATCCCAGGGGGTAGGTTATACCTTAATATGGATATTATAGCCTCTCCCCTTGCTGTGGGTATGGTATAATGTGTATCGAATCGTGAGGTATCAGGTGGTTAAGGTTATCCGCTATCAGGTTGTGGATGGCAGGATGGAATGCAGGCAGGGCAGCTGATATCAACATATCCTTATAAGAGCCAAGAGCTAACCCATGGCGAGGGACCCCAGGGCCACGAGTAGACATATGAAGGCACATGCCAAGCGGATCGAAAGTTGCAGGATAATTTCAGTATTTCTACCTAGCTTCCAAAACCAGCCTATCCCATCATGGCGGCAGGATAGCAAAACCAGTCCTCATCTATATTTACACAGCCTAGCAGGGTATCAACAAATACCCTTCCCTAACTGTACCCAAATAACGATCCATTCCAATCAAAGAATATATATTATTCCCCTATGTATAGAATAGCAGGATACGGTCCATACCTCTATACCATTAGCTATTCCTATTCCCCTATTCCTATATACGCGTTCTATACCAGCTATTCTCATTCCCTATTCTCATTCCCTATTCTCATTCCCTATTCTCATTCCCTATTCCCTATTCCTATATACCAGCTATCCTATGGCACACCCCTCCCCATAATGTATGGTGGAGGGGTTTGATGATCTATATAGCCCCTACCCACGCAGCAGTATTATGCTGCTGTATAGACCTGTAGCGTGTATAACATAGCGTGCGGGAACAACAGCATCCCATAAAGGTTCCTACCTTTAAGCATACCAGCATATCCCTCTAATACCAGCTACCTTTAATTTTTGCTCATTTTAAAGGTATTCCCCAGGAGAGTGACGTGCCGCTGGCTTCTGGCGCAAATACAAATACTTATCCTAATTGAGCTATAAATTGCCCCGTAGCAAGAGTTTTCCGCCGTTTTCCCATATAAACCTACGAATTGCAAGGATTTGCAATCGTAAGATTTATGTAGGCATTCGTATACATTCTAAAATCCTTGATATCTCTAGCATATCTAGCATTTGGGAATTGTTAGACAATTTAGAGACAAAAAATCCGCAATCCCCACAGGGTGAGAGATTACGGATTTTATTTTCAGTAAAACTACTTAGCAGCGGCCTTCTTTGTTGATCCCTTTGGTCTACCCCTCCCCCTCTTGAGGGGCTCTTTACGGGGCCTGCCCCGTCGCTTTGTTTCCTCAGCAATAGGGGCGCTAGTATCAGGGCTTGCCGCTTTCTTTGCAGCCCTTATTGCTTGCCTTTTCGCGTTTTCGGCTTGTTCTCGCGCTTCAAGCGCTTGTTCTCGCGCCTGTTCCTTTGCTTTGAGTTGCATCAATTCGGCATTATTGAGGGGCTCAAGTGTATCAATGGCCGTTTTATTGCCCTTTTCCTGTGCTACTTCATCAGAAAGTGCTATAACGCTATGCTGGCGCAAGGTTGCACTTTTTCCACCTATTGCGTTTATCGCCTTTGCTGAAGCAGTAAACAAACTTATGGGGCGTTTTTTCTCTACCTTCCCATAGGTGAGATTTTCCCCGCTATCATCAACCTTGATATAACCATAATTAGTTAGGTTTGCTATTGTCGTTTTTGATGCACCAATAGACGAAAAGAACGCGGCAAGCGCAACACGTCCATTTTTTGATCTTGCCCTTGCCCTTATCGCCGCTCTCATGGCGGCTATATCAACACTAATTGGGCCAAACTCGTTATAAACAAGGTAGGGATTTTTCATCCCCTCTATAAGCTCTTTTCGGGGATGTACAAGGTTAAAAAAGTCTATCCCAAATTCGATCAAGGCTTGACTGTCGCTTATCTCTTGCCCCTCAACAATCATTCGGCTAATTGCTTCACATTCTGGCATATCCTCATAGGAAGGGATAGCCGCCCTTAAGTGCAACTGTTTGTTGATGCAGTCATAACGCCTTTTCAGGACGTTATTAGGATAGGGGGAGAGAATATTATAGAAGTCTTCATCGTTATCTTTTTCTGTTCTTTCGTTATACTCTGCATTCTCCCCTATCCATAGGGCCAGCTTAACAAGATTATCACACTTGCAGAGATTGAGGAAATTCAAGCAAGAGCTTATAATATCCTGCTTTATATCCTCTGCGTTGATATATCCTCTATCACTCGCTAGATCGTCAATAAGGTCATACTCTCGCGAGTTATCCTGAATCGTGAGAGATAACCCGTTCCCTTGGAACGTTCCCTTGTACTCTGCCCCTAACTCGTAATTTTCAATCGGGCTAATCTGATATGTATCCTGAGTCTCAGGATCATATATTAAGCTCAAATCATCCCCTTTTTTCCCTATTCTCTCGCCCTTAACCTGTGTTGTCTTCATAACCCAAGAGTTTAACAGGTATAGAGTTTTCAACACAGCAAGAGTTAAGGCAACGTCTTTATTTTTCCTGTGATACAACTTTGCTATATCTTCCCAGCTATCTGATATATGACTATACAGAGTTTTAAAATGCCCGTTAAGAATCGGCCTGAAAAATTCATCTTTAAGTATGGAATTCCTCACACGAATAAGAGCCTGACTTATCATCTTTATCATCCTTCCTTTTCTATCTACATATGCTAATACTAATAACTAGGGTCAATATGCCGCCGTATGATATCGGCGCTTAATCCATTGCATTCTGCCCTAATGAGAATCATGTCTAACTGCTTTTTATCGCGTCGAAATTCAATAATACGCTCAAAAATCCTGTAGTCATGCTGATTGATATACTTCCCTTCATTCCCTTTTTTCCTCAAATACGGCATTCTTAGCACTCCCTTTATTAAATTTTAGATAAAATGTGTATATGACTGCATTTTACCCTTGCGCAGTCAAGCAAGCCGCTACAGTATTTTTATTGCCTTCTTTTCGATTGTCAATCTACTAAAATCTAGTCATAGACTAGACTTATAAAGCGCTTGCCCGCCTGCTTTCGCGGGCTTGTGTTGAGTGTTCTCTCGAACACAGATATATTATACTTTGCTTTTTTCATCTTGTCAACATCGATAAAATCCAGTCATAGCAACTGTTCATGGGGATTTTTTCCATTTATGGGCCTGAAACGTATACATCCGCGTAAGTGCTTTGTATTACTGTGTTTATGCCAATCTTTCGTTATGAATGCTGATTATGACTGTATTTGTCGTGAATGCTGATTATAGCCTGATTCTCTTGTGGTGTATGCTTGCTAGTGATTGATATGACTGGATTCTACGGATCGCTGAATGTCTCTACTATTATATATTGCTTTCCATTCCTTACAGGATATATTTTATCCTTGCGAGTGTTTGATACAGCTTTATTTACGCCGTTTTTATATCTTTCTACTATATACGCGAATCAGGGGCACGAATCAGGGGCACGAATCAGGGGCGGATATCTGGCCCGCGAATCTGGCCCGCGATTCGAGGGGCGCGAATCTGGCCCGCGATTC
>Ga0256404_1000213_pt1 | contig 145737 bp, 131 predicted proteins | sample RumenRJG_01DNA_FD_185990 | JGI IMG/M metagenome (GOLD analysis project Ga0256404, IMG submission 185990) | Bovine rumen microbial communities from Lethbridge, Alberta, Canada - RJG_01 | ecosystem: Host-associated > Mammals > Digestive system > Stomach > Rumen | place: Canada: Alberta...
CTTCCCGAACGGCGACGACGAGCGGCCCAACGAGCTGGGCCTCGCGTTCTACGACAAGGTCTTCGACGAGCTTGCCAAGTACGGCATCGAGCCCATGGTCACCATCAGCCACTACGAGATGCCCTACCACCTCGTCGAGAAGAACAACGGCTGGCTCGGCCGCGACACGATCGACTGCTTCGAGCGCTTCGCCAAGACGATCCTGGACCGCTACCACGACCGCGTGAAATGGTGGCTCACGATCAACGAGATCAACCTGGGTGCCTTCCAGGGCGGCGACATGATGGAGAACTCGATCATCCGCGGCTTCGAGGGCCCCGCCAGCGCGACCCAGAATACGCAGCGCGACCGCTACCAGGCCCTCCACCACCAGTTTGTGGCGTCGGGCCGCGTGGTCCGCTATGCGCACGAGCACTATCCCGAGGTCAAGATGGGCAACATGGAAGCCTTTGGCCTGAGCTACGCCGCCACCTGCGACCCCGCCGACGAGCTCAAGAACCAGCTCGAGATGCGCCGCCGCAACTGGTACGCCGGCGACGTGCAGATGCGCGGCTACTACCCTGGCTACGCCCGGCGCATGTGGCATGAGGACGGCTTCGACGAGCTCGACATCCTGCCCGGCGACCTCGAGGACATCCGCGACGGCGCGATGGACTTCTACACCCACAGCTACTACCAGAGCAGCGTCTGGTCCGTGAAGCCCATGGAGACGACCCAGGCCAACATGGGCCGCGGCGGCAAGAACCCCTACCTCAAGACGACCGACTGGGGTTGGCAGATCGACCCGGACGGCCTGCGCTTCGCCCTGAACGAGATCTGGGACCGCTACCAGAAGCCCATCTTCGTGGTCGAGAACGGCATGGGCGCCCTGGACACCGTCGAGGAGGACGGCTCCATCCACGACCCCTACCGCATCGATTACCTCAAGCAGCACATCCGCGCTCTGGGCGAGGCGGTGGACGACGGCGTGGGCCTGCTGGGCTACACCTGGTGGGGCCCGATCGACCTCGTGAGCGCCGGCACCGGCGAGATGCGCAAGCGCTACGGATTCATCCACGTGGACAAGTACGACGACGGCACGGGCGACTACAGCCGCCGCCGCAAGGACAGCTTCTACGCCTACCAGAAGATCATCAAGTCCAACGGCGCGGAGGGACTGGACTAGCGAGCCTGCGTCCTGCGGCGGAGGAAGACAAGACAGGCCAGCAGCGCCACCGGGCAGACGATGGCCGCGAGGATACCCATACGGAGGTTGTCCCCCGCCGCCGCCGAGACCATGCCCGCCAGGGTCGGGCCGCCCGAGCAACCGATGTCACCGGCGAGCGCCAGCAGCGAGAACATCGCCATGCCGCCGCCCTTGACCGCGCCGGTCGCGATGGAGAAGGTGCCGGGCCACATGATGCCCACCGAGAAGCCGCACAGCGCCATGCCGAGCAGGCCGATCACAGGCGAGCTCGAGAGCGAGATCATCAGGTAGGACACGATGCAGAGCGCGGCGGAGCCCAGCATGAACTTCTGCAGGTCGAGGGTCTCGCCCTTCTTGCCGTAGATGAGGCGTGCCGTGCCCATCAGGGCCGCGAAGGCCATGGGGCCGGCCAGGTCGCCCACCCACTTCTCGACACCCAGGGCGCTCTCGGCAAAGGCAGAGGCCCACTGCGAGACGGACTGCTCGCAGGCGCCGGCGCACATCATCATCACGAAGAGCAGCCAGAAGATGCGACGGCGCAGCAGGGTGCCCAGCGGGATGTCCTCCACGCCCGACTCCTCGGCCAGCGTCTGGATGGGCACCTGCGTGAAGACCAACATGTTGAGCGCGGGAACGACGGCCCAGATGAGGGCCGCGACGCGCCAATGCTCGATGCCAAAGACGGCGAAGAAGACCGTGGAGAGCAGCACGACGCCCATCTGACCCCAGCAGTAGAAGGAGTGCAGCATGCTCATGGCCGTCTCCTTGTCGTCCGTGGGGCATGCCTCCACGATAGGGCTGATGATGACTTCCAGGAGGCCGCCGCCGATCGCATAGATCGCCACCGCCACAAAGAGGCCCACGAAGGGGTCGGGCGTGATGCCGGGCAGCACGGTCAGCAGGATGAGGCCCGTCGCCGAAAAGGCGTTGGACAGCACCGCCGAGACCCGGTAGCCGATTCTGTCCACGAAATAGACCGACGCGAGGTCGATCACGAGCTGCAGCAGGAAGTTGAAGGTGATGAGCAGCGTGATGCTGGACAGCGGGATGCCGAACTCGCTCTCAAAGGTCAAAAAGAGGAGCGGGGCGAAATTGTTGACGATGGCCTGGACGATGTAGCCGACGAAGCAGGCGTACATCGTCGTCTGGAAGCTCTTGAGTTTCATGTTCTCCTTAGATCTTGTGGAAGGTAGGCACCATCTTGTCATAGGTGCAGATGGTGTCGATACCGATCTCGTTCTTGAGGATGTCCTGCGCATCCTTGACGTGGTCGCCCAGGTACTTGGTCTGGTGGGCGTCGCTGCCGATCGTGACGATCTTGCCGCCCAGGTCCTTGTAGAGGTGCAGGATGTCGCGGGAGGGCATGGTGTCGGCCATGCCGTAGTGCCAGGAGGAGGTGTTGATCTCGATGCCCTTGCCGTCGGCGATTGCGGTGCGCAGGATCTCGGCGACGATGTCGCGGACCTTGTCAAAGGGGTAGACGCCGGCCTCGTCGTAGCGGACGAGCAGGCTCAGGTGGGCGAGCACGCAGTAGTGCTTGAACTGCTGCTGGACGGCCAGGATCTCCTCCCAGTAGCGCATGTTGTACTCTTCCTGGGTCTTGCCGGTCTGGAAGTCCTGGTTCCAGAACTCCTTGTTGTCCACCTGGTGCATGGAGAGAAGGGTGAAGTCCAGCTCGTCCTTCCAGTTGTCGTAGAGCTGCTCGTACTGGGCAATTGTCCCGGTCTGGATGCCGAACTCCAGGCCCTTCTTGATGGTGATCTGGTCGCCGTAGGTCTTCTGCATGCGCATGAGCTTGGAGAAGTACTCGGGATAGTTCACGTTGTTGAGCGCGGAGCGCTTGATCTCGCCCGTGAACTCGTCGGCGCCCTCGCGCCACTGCATGGCGCCGTCGGTCCAGTCGCGCTTGATGCCGTAGTCCACGTGGTCCGTGAAGCACATCTCGTCCAGGCCGATCTTGATGCCCTGCTTGACCTGGTCCTCCATGGGCTCGTCGGAGTCGTCCGAGAACTCGCAGTGCAGATGGTAGTCAGCCAGCATGTCGTGTCTCCCCTTTTGGCGCGGCGCGCCCGTCGTCTCTCTTGCGGTCAAATGGTCAAGCGGCAGTCATGCGGCCTTAGATGGTGATCTCGATCTGGTTGTCCTCGAAGCCCAGTACGCAGGCCTCGTAGTAGCCATCGCCCGTGGTACGGGGGCCGCTGATGGTCTCGTAGCCGTCGGCGGCAAGACGGGCGGTGAGCTCGTCGACACGCTCGTAGGAGCCCAGGGCGAAGGTCAGGTGCGCGTAGCCCGTGCGGTTGAGGGGCTTGTCGAGCTGGTCCATCTCGGGCTTGTGCATCAGCTCGAGGCGGGCGGAGCCGTCGTCGAAGCCCATGAAGTAGCTGTAGAAGTCGGTGCGGGGGTTGTGGTAGGGCTTGTCGGTGACGTGCGCGCCGAAATACTCCTCAAAGAAGGCGCGGGCGGCCTCCAGGTCGTTCACGTACACTGCCACATGCTCAATCCTCATCTTTTTTCCTCTCTCTCGTTGAGCAGCACGTCGCGCGCGATCGCGGCGAGGCCCCGCTCTATCTTCACGTCAAAGTCGTCGACCGCGACCACGCGCGGCTGGAACTCCCTGGGGATATAGCGCAGGTAGGCTTCGAGGTCCGCGCTCGCGCCTCGCTCCACGCAGATGCCCACGACCCCGGGGTTCATCACGCAGTTGAGGGTCGCGAGCTGCTTGGCGAGGAGGTCTGTCGGATCGGCCGCCAGCGCGGCGTCCTGCTCCTCCTCCGTGAAGAAGGGCAGGTATCGCAGCTCGCCCGCCGTGTGGGTGGCCCCGTTGTAGAGCCGCCCGCCGATGACCATGCCCACGCCCACGTAGTAGCGGGCGGGCTGGTAGAGCAAGGCGAGGCTCTCCGTGCGGTGGTCCTCCCAGAGGCCGATGGCGGCGGCGTTGACGTCGTTTTCCACCACGGTGGAGACGCCGCAGGCGCTTGAGACCGCAGCGATGAGATCGGAGCCCACCAGGCCCTCGGCATCGGAGACCACGACCTTGCCGGCGATGGAGACACCGGGGTTGGCGATGCAGACGATGCCGATGCGCTCGTCTTTTGCACAAGCGGACCGAGCCGCGTCGACCAGGTCCTGCTCAGTGCAGGTAGCGGAGTCGAAGGCATACTCGGCCAGCACGACGCCATTGAGGTCGCAGGTCTTGCGGCAGATCCGATAACCCTCGGGCAGGGCCGTGATCGTCAGCTGCGCCACGTGGCAATAGTCCGGGTTGAGCACAAACTCCTTGGGACGCCTGCCGCCCGTGCTGGGCGCCGTACCCGAGAAGAGCACCTCCCCCGTCCCCTGCAGCTCTTGCAGGATCTGCGTGAGGGCGCCCGTGGAGAGCCCCGTCGCCTCGACGAGGTCGGCCTTGTTCCAGGCCTTGCCGTCACCCAGGCAGCTGAGCACACTGCGGATGTTGCGCTTTTTAAGCTCCTCGGTATTTGCCACTTCTTTCACCTCCCGATGAAAGATACTCTAGCAGATTCGCGTTAAGAAATGTGGCTTTCTTCAAGATGTGAAGAAAGCCACACAATGCGCACGTTCGTCTTTGCGACTACGGCCGCCTGCCAGCCGCAGGGCTCCTAGGCAAAGAGCTCCGGCAGATGGCGCTCGAGCGAGGCGGCGATGCCGTCCTCCTCGTTGGAGAGGGTGACCTCGTCGCAGACGGCCTTGAGCTCGTCCACCGCGTTGGCCATCGCGACGCCCGTGCCCGCGTATTTGCACATGGACGCGTCGTTTTGCCCGTCGCCGAAGGCAATCATCTCGTCCGGGGAGTACCCGCGCGACTCAAAGGCCTCCTTCATCGCACGCGCCTTGTCGATGCCGAGCGGCGTGAACTCGAAATAGAAGGGGCCGGTAAACATGGCCGAGAGCCTGCCCGCAAAGGGGGCCGCGAACTCCTTGGCGTGCTCCTTGAGGTAGTCGGGGTCGCCCGTGGTCAGGATCTTATTGGGCTCCCAGTCGATGCGGTCGGCCATATCGAAATACTCGGCCAGCTGGAAGCCGTTGTTGTGGGCCTCGTAGTCGTAGACGTTGTAGTCGGGCGCGTCGTTGCCCACGTAGGCGCCGCCGCCCCACTTGATCATGCAGTCAAAGACGTTCTCTACGTACATGTAGTCACCGTGGTCGATCATCGCGCGGATGCGGGGGAACTTGTGCATCTGAGTCAGGACCGCACGGGCGTCCTCGACCGACATCGCCTGGTTGAACCAGACCTCGCGCGACTCGCAGTCCACGACCTGAGCGCCGTTGTAGCTCACATACAGGCCGTGGTGAGAGCGCATGTCGAGCATGTCGGCAAACTTGTCGAGGCCACGGGTCGGGCGGCCCGACGCGAGCACCAGGCGGATGCCGGCCTCCTGCGCGCGCATCAGCGCGTCGTGCGTGCGGGGCGTGATGACCTTGTCCTTGTTTGTGAGCGTGCCGTCGATGTCCAGCAGGATGAGCTTGATCATGGAGACCTCCGATACGACTACGGCTGGAGCTAGAGATACCAGCCACCGATACCATATTTGTCTGCCTGCTCGATGGCAGACGTGACGAGACGCATGCACGCCGCGAGGTCGCGCCGGGCAAAGACGTCCGTCGGGATGACCACCACAGGCTTGCCCGGCAGCATGAGCTGCACACGGTCGAGCTGGTAGCCGACCTGCGGCGCGAGAAGAATCACGTCGTACTGCTGCTCCACGCTGCGCGCCTTGCCCACCACACCCGAGCTAAAGGCGCAGTCGAGGCCCTTCCTCTCGGCAAGCGCGCCGAGCCTTTGTGCGAAGAGGTAGGCCGTATATCCCGAGGCGCACACTACGAGCACGCTCGTCTTTTTTGCGCTGCGCTGCGACACGAGCGTGTCGATGAACTGCCGGCAGAAATCCTCCGCCTCGTCGCGGTCGCCCAGCTGATAGCGCTGGCTGTAGACGATCTCCTCGGTCTCGTTGTGGAAGATGGTGAACTCGTAGCTCGCAGGCGGCAGGTAGACCACGTCGCCCGTCGCGTACCTGGTCTGCAGCATCACGCTGTCCAGGGAGGTCATGCGGGTCGTGTACTGGGAGCTCTCGCGGTAGGCGAGATGCGCCAGGAGGTCGAACTGCCTTGCTTTGCTTGTGCGCATATACCCTCCCGGGACGTACGGCCTGCCTGCTCACCCCACCGTGGTACCTGCATTGTATAGGAAGCGGACGTCCGCATAGCCGCCCGCGACGCGAGCGTTACGTTGTGCCGCCTCCGCCCGAGACAGCACCATGCCCGCCACGGCGCACCGCCTGCACCGGTCCGCGTCACCCCTCGGCTGCGACCGCCTCCTGATAGGCCCGGTCCGTGGGCGACGGCTGGTCGTCCGGCGGCAGCTCGCGGAAGAGGCTCACGAGGAAGGGCAGGCTGATGGCGGAGGCAAGGATGTCGGCGATCATCTGCGCGGACTGTATGCCAAAGAGACCCCAGACATGCGGCATGATCAGGAGTATCGGGATGTAGCAGATGCCTGTGCGCAGCGATGCGAGGAACGACGCCTCGCGGCTGCGCCCGATGGACTGGAAGGTCATATTGGCGACCACGGACAGCGGCTGGGCGACGACAGCGACGCACATGCACTGCAAAGCGACCACGCCGACGCTCACGACATCGGGGTCATCGCGGAAAAGACGGACCACCGGCGCCGCATAGATCCAGCCGAACACGGCGCAGACACAGAGCAGCACCTCGCTCACCCGCCAGGTAAAGACGGCCGCCTCGCGTAGACGCGCGTATTTCTTGGCGCCGTAGTCGTAGGCCGCCACCGGCTGGAGGCCCTGGCCGATGCCGATCAGGACGCTGCCGAAGAGCATCATCACGCGGCCGTCGATGGTCATGGCGGCGATGGCGGCGTCGCCGTACGGCGCCGCGGAGAGGTTGAGCACGATAATCGAGGTCGCGTTGAGCACCTGGCGTAGCAGGCTGGGCATGCCGTTGCGGAAGATGTGCACCCACTCGTAGCTACGGCGCGCCACGCGCGAGATGCGGATGCGCGAGATCGTCTTGCCCGAGAGGTACATGTAGAGGAGGATGCCGAGCGATACGTACTGCGAGAGTGCCGTGGAGAGGCCGGCACCTGCGATGCCCATACCGCAGCCGAACATAAAGATCGGGTCGCCCACCATGTTGAGGACGCCGCCGGAGACCAGGCCGATCATCGCGTAGGAGGCGCGGCCCTCGTAGCGCATCACGTTGTTGAGCACGCAGCTCATGGTGAGCGCCGGACCCGCCACCAGCATGTATGCGCCGTAGATGCGCGCATAGGGCAAAATGGTCGCCGTGCTGCCGAGCGCCCACATGAGCGGCGTGAGGAAGACGAGGCCCAGGCCCATGAGCACGCCGCTGATAATCATGCCGCCGAAGAAGGCGGTGGAGAGGTAAGCCGTGGCACCGTCCCTGTCCCCCGCGCCGAGACCGACGGAGATGTTTGTGCCGGATCCGTGGCCCAGCATAAAGCCGATGGCCTGAAAGACCGCCTGCACCGACATGAGGACGCCCGTCGCCGCGGCGGCCGACGTGCCGAGCTTGCCCACAAAGTAGGCGTCGACCAGGTTGTAGAGCATCGTCGTCATCATCGATACCACCGTGGGTACGGCCAGGCGGGGGATGAGGCGGGGTATGGGGGTGAGCACCAGCTGCTCGTATTGTCTGCGTTCTTTTGCGTCCATACCGCCATTATAGGGCGACCCGCCACTGACCCGGGCACATCCTATAATGGCAGGGGATTCGTTTTGTCCGCTCCCGACTTTTCGCCCGCTCTCGAACCCGTCAGGCAGGTACCCAGGTGTCCGGCGTTCTTCTTACCGCGTGTTCCTTTATGACCCTCATCGCGCTGGGCTATGTCCTGCGCAGCCGGGGCATCGTGCCGGACAACACAGGCGCGGTGCTCAAGAAGCTCCTGCTCGACGTCACGCTCCCCTGTGCGATCATCACCAACTTCTCCAAGCTCGAGCACGCCGACGGGCAGATCTTCCTCATCGTGCTGATTGGCTTTGCGCTCAGTCTGGCCATGGTCGCCATTGCCGCGTTCACGACCCGCCACCAGGACCGTGCGCGGCGCGCCTTTGACATCTCCAACATGCCCTCGTACAACATCGGGGCCTTTTGCATGCCCTTTGTGCAGGGCTTTCTGCCCGCCGCCGGCACGGTGAGCGTCTGCGCCTTTGACATCGGCAACAGCATCCTGTGCACCGGCGGCACTTACGCGTGGGCGAGCAACTACCTGGACGAGAGCACGGACGGGGCGGACTGGCGCTCCGTCGCGCGCAGCCTCGTCTACAACCCGCCCCTGATCACCAACGTCACCATGCTCGTCCTCGCCGCGCTGCAGATCCGCATCCCCGACGTCGTCGTCTCGTTCATCGCCCCCGCGGCCAACGCCAACTCCGCCGTCGCCATGCTGATGGTGGGGTCGCTCATCCACTTTGAATTCAAGCGCGAGTACCTGGTAGACGGCCTGCGTGTGATCGGTGCGCGCCACGTGCTCGCCTGCGTCGCGGCACCGCTGCTGTACTGGCTCCTCCCCTTCGACCCGGCCGTCCGGCAGGGCATCGTGCTCGCATGCTTCGCGCCGATTCCCGCGCTCGGCCCTCCCTTCACGGGGATGCTCGGCGGTGACGAGGGCAAAGCCGGCGCAATCAACAGCGTCTCGGTCATCCTCGCCGTGATTGAGCTCACGGCCATCATTACCGCGATGGGGCTGTACTGACCGCTCGTCCCGACCACTCCCCCGACCGTTCGCCCCAGCCGCTGCGGGCGTCTTTTTACACCAGCGGACGACTGCCAGCCATGCACTATTTGGAGGTCATGATGGAACGCTATGCCGTGCGATTCGTGGGTCACGTGCAGGGGCGGGGTTTTCGTTGGGCGTGCTGGAACTGTGCACGGAAAGCCGGCGTCACGGGCTGGGTGCGCAACGAGCACGACGGCAGCGTGACAGCCGAGGTTCAAGGCGAGCCCGCGCAGATACGGGACTTCTACCTGCGGCTCGAGGACCTCGTGGACGATTACGGCAGCGGTTGGAGCCGCGGTGCGTCGCGAGAGCTGCCACTCGTCGCCGATGAGGCAAAGTTCGTCGTGCGGTGAGCGCGCACATCTCACGTACGGCACACCACGCTAGAAGAAAGCCTCGACTCCCTCGTCGAGATAGGCCTGGCGGTAGGCTGCAAGGTCCTCCTGGTGCATGGCGGGCACACCGTGGAGCCGGTATTCCATATCCAGCAGCTCGTACTTGCTCTCGCCGAAATTATGGAAGGGCAACAGCTGCACGCGGCTGGCGCCGATTCCGAGTAGCGCCCGAGCCATGGCCCGTGCCTCGGCGACCGTGTCGTTGAATCCCGGTATCACAGGGGTTCGCGGCAGCACGTCGATCCCGGCGCCGATCGCCCACGCGAGGTTGTCGAACATCAGCCGCCCGTCGACGCCCGTCGCCTCGAGGTGCTTCATGCGGTCGACATGCTTGAGGTCGAAGAGGATATGGTCGAGGTGGACCGCAACACGCCGGAACTGCTCGGCAGGCACACAGCCCTCGGTCTCGATGCACGTGTCGACGCCCTCCTCGTGCAGCCGCCCGAGCAGCTCGACGCAGAAATCGGGCCAGGTTGTCGCCTCGCCGCCCGAGAGCGTCACGCCGCCGCCGGACTCCTCATAGAAGGGCTTGTCCTGCAGACAGACCTCGAGGACCTCCTCGACCGTCTTGGTCTCCCCCACCCGGCTCAGCGCGCGACCGGGGCAGTGCTCGATGGCCGCGGCGGCCTCCTCCGAATCTCCCCGCAGCCTGTGGATATCCACGTGCTTCTTCCCGTTGATTTCTATCGAGCACGCGCTGGGGGCGTAGCGCAGGCACGCCCCGCACCCGATACAGGCGCTCTCCTTCCACTCCACCTGCGGCGCACGGCGCTGGCTCTCGGGATTGGAACACCAGGCGCAGTGCAGGGGACATCCCTTAAGGAAGACGACCGTGCGCACGCCCGGGCCGTCGTTGAGGCTGAACTTCTGGATATTGAAGACCGTTGCTGACTGCATGTGGCTCTCTCCTGGTTGCGCCCGTCTGCACCCGATGGCGATCTGCTGCGATTGAGTGCGTCTTCTTCTCTACGGCCGAATGCATCTTCTCACATTGGCCCGTCTTCGTATTGTGAAGAAAGTAAATCATAATACTTTCATTCGTAAGTTTCATATTGACTTACGCAAGTTCACTCGGTAGTATGTAGCGCAGTAAAAAGACGCGCGGGCAAGGCGCGTGGAAACCGATCGTATCGCTCAGAAAGGGAACCCCATGGAGAACGTCGCGCATTTCGGTCAGCTCACCCCGCGCATGCAGGCCTACCGCGAGCAGGTCATCGACCAGAAGCCCTACATCGACGCCCAGCGCGCCGTCCTCGCCACCGAGTCCTACCGTCAGACCAAGCATCTCCCCTCGGTCATGCGCCGCGCGCTGATGCTCGAGCACATCCTCGACAACATGACCATCTACATCGAGCCCGAGACGGCCATCGCCGGCAACCAGGCCGGTTCCAACAAGGCGGCACCGATCTTCCCCGAGTACACGCTGGGCTTTGTGCTCAAGGAGCTGGACCTCTTTGAGCAGCGCGACGGCGACGTCTTTTACATCACGGAGGAGACCAAGCGGCAGATCCGCGACATCGCCCCCTTCTGGGAGGGACAGACCCTGCGCGACAAGGGCATGGCGCTGATTCCCGACGAGGTGCAGGTCTACATGGAGACCGGCTTCTTTGGCATGGAGGGCAAGCTCAACGCCGGCGACGCGCACATCGTCGTCGACTATCCGGGCATGCTGGCCCAGGGCCTGCGCGGCTACGAGGAGCGTGCGGCACGCCTCAAAGACGAGCTCGACCTCACCGACCCCGAGGCGATCAGGAAGTACCAGTTCTACAAGGCGGTCCTCATCGTCACGCAGGCGGTCCGCCGCTTCGCCGCCCGTTACGCCGCGCTCGCCCGCGAGCAGGCCGAGTCCGCGGCGGAGCCCCGTCGCACAGAGCTGCTCGAGATGGCCCGTATCTGCGACAAGGTGCCCTACGAGCCCGCCGGCTCCTTCCGCGAGGCCGTCCAGGCGGTCTGGTTCATCCAGCTCGTCCTGCAGATCGAGTCCAACGGCCACTCGCTCTCCTTCGGCCGCGTCGACCAGTACCTCTGGCCCTTCCTCGACGCCGACCTCGAGACGGGTGCCATCACCGACGACGAGGCGGTCGAGCTCCTGACCAACCTCTGGATCAAGGCCCTCACGATCAACAAGGTCCGCAGCCAGGAGCACACGCTGAGCTCCGCCGGCAGCCCCATGTACCAGAACGTCACAGTCGGCGGCCAGCGCCTCGACGAGCAGGGCAATCCCGTCGACGCCGTCAACCACCTGTCCTTCCTCATCCTGCGCTCCATCGGCCAGACCCGCCTGCCGCAGCCCAACCTCACCGTCCGCTACCACCGCAGCATCGACCAGGCCTTTATGGACGAGGCGCTCGAGGTCATGAAGCTGGGCACCGGCATGCCCGCCTTCAACTCCGACGAGGTCATCATCCCCTCCTTCATCGAGAAGGGCGTGGCGCGCGAGGACGCCTACAACTACAGCGCCGTCGGCTGCGTCGAGACCGCCGTCCCCGGCAAGTGGGGCTACCGCTGCACCGGCATGAGCTACCTCAACTTCCCCCGCATCCTCCTGGCGGTCATGAACGGTGGCATCGACCAGACCTCCGGTCGGCGCTTCTTCCCCGACTACGGCAACTTCCGCGAGATGGCGAGCTTTGAGGACCTGATGGCCGCGTGGAAGAAGGCCATCGCCTACATGACCCGCGCCTCCGTGATCATCGAGAACGCCGTCGACGTCGCCAGCGAGTGCGAGGTCCCCGACATCCTGTGCTCCACCCTCGTCCAGGACTGCCTGGGCCGCGGCAAGACGATCAAGGAGGGCGGCGCGGTCTACGACTACATCTCCGGCCTGCAGGTCGGTATCGCCGACATGGCCGACTCCCTCGCCGCGATCAAGACCCTCGTCTACGATGAGGGCAAGATCAGCCGCGACGAGCTGATGGACGCGCTGGCCAGTGACTTTGCCGGCGTCGAGGGTGAGCGCATCCGCCAGATGCTCGTGAACGACGCCCCCAAGTACGGCAACGACGACGATAGCGTGGACCTGCTCGTGGTGCGCGCCTACGACGACTACATCGCGGAGATGAAGAAGTACCCCAACGTCCGCCACGGTCGCGGTCCCATCGGCGGCATCCGCTACGCCGGCACGTCTTCCATCAGCGCCAACGTCGGTCAGGGCATGAGCACGATGGCCACGCCCAACGGCCGCCATGCGCACGACCCGCTCGCCGAGGGCTGCTCGCCCGCCCACTCCATGGACACCCACGGCCCGACCGCCGTTTTCAAGTCGGTCTCAAAGCTGCCGACGCACGAGATCACGGGCGGCGTCCTCCTCAACCAGAAGGTCACCCCCTCGACCCTCGCCTCCGAGCGCAACAAGAAGAAGCTCGAGATGATCATCCGCACCTTCTTCAACCGCCTCGACGGCTACCATGTGCAGTACAACGTCGTCGACCGCGCCACGCTCCTCGACGCCCAGGCGCATCCCGAGGCGCACAAGGACCTGATCGTCCGCGTCGCCGGCTACTCGGCCTTCTTCAACGTGCTGTCCAAGGCCACGCAAGACGACATCATCGAGCGCACCGAGCAGACTCTGTAAGTAGGTAAGTAAGAAAGCAAGAAACCACACAAAGGAGCACCCATGGAATTTTTCCTCGACACCGCAGACACCGCCGAGATCGCCGCGCTTTCCGAGATCCTCCCCATCGACGGCGTGACCACCAACCCCACCATCCTCTCCAAGTCCGGCAAGAAGCCCGCGGACTTCTTCGCCGAGCTCGAGGGCGTCCTGACGCCCGAGCAGAAGATCATCGCCCAGGTGATCGCACCCGACAAAGAAGGCATGCTGGCCGACGCCCGCAAGATCAACCAGATCCGCGGCGGCAAGAACATCGTGGTCAAGATCCCCGTGACGACCGAGGGCTACAAGGCCATGAAGGCAGCCGTTGCCGAGGGCATCTCCGTGCTCGCCACCGGCATCTACTCGCCCGACCAGGCTTTTTGGGCGGCCAAGATCGGCGTCGACTACCTGGCGCCCTACGTCAACCGCATGGACAACTACGGCGACGGCGTGGGGCAGGTCGCCGAGCTCATCCAGACGCTCAAGCAGTACGGCATGAAGGCGAAGGTCTGCGCCGCCTCCTTCAAGAACACCGCTCAGGTCCACAAGCTGCTCGCGGCAGGCACCCCCGCCATCACCGTCAACCCCGCCGTCGTGCGCGCGATGATCGGCCACCTGGGGACGCCCTTCGCCGTTGACCAGTTCAATGCGGACTGGCAGGCGGCCTACGGCACGTGCGAGCTCGGTCTATAACCGGAGCCCGGCCATTAATGGGCGAGACCTCCGGTCGGGCGTCGCTGCGACAATTTGTAGGGCTTCCCGGACGCGCCTCGAATGATGCACTGCAGCGGCGCCCGACGAGGGGGCAAAGGCGGCCGGGGCTATAAACAAAGAAGCGTAAAGAAGGGATGACGCGCGGCAGGACGTTGCGCGTCTGCGATTGAAGACCTGCCTAGGCGTAGCTATTCATGAGCTCGTCCTCGTGCATGAGCTGGAGAATCTGGTGCAGCTCGCTCGCCGCATCGTTTCCCGACGCGACCTCCCCCTCACGCCACAGGCGCGCATCGCGCACATAGCGACTCATCGAGAGCGCCATCAGGCGCCCTACCTCGACGAAGCCGATGTAGCGCGGCAGGCGCTCGATGGGCCGATCGGGCAGGTCGGAGCCGAGGGGCGTCGCCATCGCCTGCAGGTACCGGTCGGGCAGGAACTGGATAAACGCCCCGACCACATGCCAGTCGCCGCAGATGTGTGCGACGCGCATGGTCACCGTCCGGACCTCGGGCCTACCACGCAGTTCGGCTGCATCCATCAGGAAGCGCTCGCCTGTATACAGGTCGCGAAGACACACGGTGCTGCCGGGAACACCCCGCTCGATCGCGAAGACGCCGAAATGCTGGGTCCGCACCAAGGCGCGCAGTTCCCGCACGATATGCGGGTCCAGGGAGACCGAACGGCCACCGAGGTAGCACTCAAGCGGTGTCTTGCCGCCCGAGAGCCTGAAGGAGAAGAGGTACCACTCCTCGAACTCCTCTTCCGCCCACATGAACGCCTCCGGCGCGGGAGAACCGTCGAAGAAGTCCCCCAGGTTGAAGACCCGGCAGAACTCCTCCCAGGCCTGATCGAAGCGACCCTCGTCCGGCCGCAGATACCAGTACGCGAATACGTCGCCCAGGCTGTCGAGCACCTTTGCCGCTGTCGTTTGCATGTGCCGCTCCTCCCCGCTTTTGTGTGCGTGATGGGAAGTCTACGGGCGTCCGCGCGTGTCAATCCGCTCTTTCTCAGTTTGGCTTGCCGCAAACTGGCAGGCAGCTGGCGGTACGCTTGCAATGTTAGCCGGCAGAGTTTTCAACATGGGTTTTATCTGCGGGAATACGGGGCAATTACAAGCGTTGGCAATCGCTTGCACAGCCGCCCCTTCAAGACGGACCCTCGGTGGCAACCGTTCGCCGCCGAAACCAGACCGTCTACCCCCGATTTTCGCTATGCGCTCAGTATTGCCGCAAACAAGCGGAACGCTTGCGCAGTTTGTGCCACATCGTGCACGCGGGCGACGACGGCGCCGTGCTCTACGGCATACGCAGCCGCCGCAACGGAACCCGCGACGCGCTGCGCCGCATCGTCCACATCGGTCAGGGCGCCGATGAACCGCTTGCGCGACACCGCCACCATGAGCGGGTAGCCGAGGGCAGCGAGCCGATCGGTCGCCTTCAGAAGCTTTAGATTGTGATCTGTGGTCTTGCCAAAACCGACGCCGGGATCGATGCAGATGCGATTGTGCGCAACCCCTGCGGACTCGAGCATGCGGGCCTGACGCACAAGATAGGCGGACACCTCGGCGACCACATCGTCGTAGCGGGGCTCCGCCTGCATGGTCTTGGGCTCGCCCAGCATGTGCATCACAACGAGGCCCGCCTCGCAGCCGGCCGCCACGTCCACCATATCGGGGTCACGGAAGCCTGAGACGTCGTTGATGATCGCGGCACCCGCCTCGACGCAAGCGCGTGCGACCTGCGCATGCCGCGTGTCGACCGAGACGCAGACGCCCCGGCGCACCAGCTCCCGTACCACGGGCAGCACACGACGGGCCTCCTCGTCGGGCAACACCTCGTCCGAGCCGGGCCGCGTGGACTCGCCGCCCACATCGATGATATCGGCGCCTTGCTCGAGCATGAGCTCGGCATATGCAAGCGCATCCGCGGGCGCATTGTGTGTACCGCCGTCCGAGAACGAGTCCGGCGTCACATTGAGGATGCCCATCACCAGGGGATGGGCATCCGGTCCTTGCACGGGGAAGGCAAAGTCCCCGCACTGCCAAGTTGTATCCTGCGCCACCGTCTCCCGCGTGACCGTTTCCTGCAGTATCGCATCCCGCGGCACCGTTTCCTGAGCCATCTGCCCGCTCCTATCGATGAGAGTACCTCCATCAGATAGTAGCGCTCCCTTGCCGCACGGAGGCGGAGGGGACAACGGCACCTACCCACTCACGCGGAAGCCGAAAGGGGTAACGGTAACGCAGTCCGCAGGAAAGACGGCGGCTTATCCGCTCACGCGGCGTCCACCGCCACGTATTCATGCAGCTGGACGGAGTCGAGATACTCGCCGTCGAGTCCGACCGTCTTTTGCACGAGGCTGAGGAACGTGGGACGCTCGATATACCCCGTCACCGAGAGCGGCCGCCCCGCATCATGCATGGGGGTACGTCCCATCATGTACCAGGTACCGTCGAGCAGTGCCACGCGCAGTCCGAGCAGCCCGTGCTGCCACCAAGGCGTCTGGGCGACGATGTCATCCCGCAGCATGAGTACCTCACCGTTTGACGCGTCTCGCAGGGTCGAGACACCGGCTTGCGGGTCTTGGCCGAACACCCAGTACTGTGCAAAGCGCTGCGTCTGCCGCAGCTGGCACATCAGGCTCCGCTTGCACGCATCCAGGCCGTCGGGGGCGCACTCCGCATAGATTTCCAGCGGCGTGCGACCGTCGCTCATGCGGTAGTCAAAGACGAACCATTCGAAGAACATGCTGTCCACCAAATCGACGTCGATATCGCGCGGCGCCTTCACGTGCGTGATGTAGGGGTCGACCTCCCGGCAGAAACGCTCCCACCCCCGATAGACGGTCCCGTGCTCGTGCCGGTCCCAATACTCCGCCACCTTCATCGGATCGAGCAGATCGATTCCACCGCGCAGACGTTTGCCTTTCATACCTGTCTCCTTTCGCCGTTTCGCGTGCGAGAAGGATAAGGACAGTCGCCACAGATATTTTCGACAATCTCAATTTGACTTGCCGCAAACTGGCATGCAGCTGGCGGTTGGCTGATAGGCTCTCTACCAGCGCGTTTGTCTTTGCGATATGTGCCATGGGAAGCCCTGTGCCAGTCTGGCGGCAGACGCGGTCTCCCTACCTGCGGCGCGTGCAGTCTGCCGTGCAGACGGTCGTCTCTGCGACGCAAACGGCGCAAGGTGCGTATGATGGAAGGGAAAAACGGCGAAGAGGGACAAAGACGCATGGAAGACGCACAGACACAACGCGCGGTGACGGCTCGGGTGCCGCTGCCTATCTACGACGAGGACCTGGACGCCGAGGAGGCGCTCGACGAGTTCCTGACCTGGGCGGAGGGCCGTGGCATCGACCTCTGGCAGCATCAGGAGGACGCCCTGCTCGCGCTTGCGGCAGGTGACCACGTGATCCTGGGCACCCCCACAGGCTCGGGCAAGTCCATGGTCGCGCTCGGCCTGCTCTACCTGTGCCTTTCGGCCGGCAAGGTCGCCTACTACACCGCCCCGATCAAGGCGCTGGTCAACGAGAAGTTCTTTGACCTCGTGGACCTGCTGGGGCGCGACAACGTGGGCATGGTCACCGGCGACACCCACATCAACTCCGGCGCACCCATCATCTGCTGCACCGAGGAGATCGTCGCCAACCTGGCACTGCGCGAGGGCGAGCAGACCGACATCGCCGCCGTGGCGATGGACGAGTTCCACTACTACGCCGACCCCGACCGCGGCTGGGCCTGGCAGGTCCCGCTGCTCACGATGCCCCACACACAGTTCCTGCTGATGAGCGCCACGCTCGGCGACGTGAGCCGCATCGCGCGCGACCTGGAGGAGCGCACCGGCCGCACCGTCGACCAGGTCCTCGACGCGCCGCGCCCCGTGCCCCTCTCCTACCAGTACTCCCTCAACCCGCTCGAGGCGACCGTGGAGCTCGCGATCAAGCAGGGCCAGGCGCCCATCTACATCGTGCACAGCTCGCAGGCCGAGGCCCTCACGACCGCGCAGGCGCTCTCGAGCTACGGCGTCACCACCAAGGAGCAGCGCGAAGCCGTGAAGGAGGCGTGCTCGGGCACCCGTTTCACCACCGCTTTTGGCAAGACGCTCAAGCGCCTGCTCGCCAGCGGCGTGGGCGTCCACCACGCCGGCATGCTGCCGCGCTACCGCCTGCTGGTAGAGCGACTCGCCCAGCAGGGACTCCTGCCCGTCATCTGCGGCACGGACACCCTGGGCGTCGGCATCAACGTCCCCATCCACACCGTTCTGCTTACCGCGCTCACCAAATTCGACGGCACGCGCACGCGCCGTCTGCGCAGCCGTGAGTTCCACCAGATCGCCGGCCGCGCGGGACGGGCGGGCTACGACACCGAGGGGTTGGTCATCGCCGAGGCGCCCGAGCACGAGATCGAGAACGCCAAGGCCCTCGCCAAGGCCGGCAACGACCCCAAGGCCCGCCGTCGCGTGAAAAAGAAGCGCCCGCCCGAGGGCTTCGTCGGTTGGAACGAGCAGACCTTCAACCAGCTGGCCGAGTCGGTCCCCGAGACCCTCACGCCCCGCATGCGCATCACGCACTCCATGGTGCTGGCCGAGGTCATGCAGGGCGGCGACGCCGAGGCGCGCGTCCGCCAGCTGATCGCCGACAGCGCCCAGACCGACGAGCAGAAGGAGCGCCTCTACACGCGCGCCGACGAGATCTTTGCCACGCTCATCGACGCAGGGGTCGTGGTCCGCGACGAGGATGGGGACGGCACCCCCTCCTACACGACCACCGTGGAGCTACCCGACGACTTCGCGCTCGACCAGCCGCTCTCGCCCTTCCTGCTCGCGGCGCTCGAGCTGCTGGACCCCGAGAGCGACACCTATGCGCTCGACGCGATCTCCATGGTGGAGGCCACGCTCGAGGACCCCTGGCAGATCCTGCGCGTGCAGCAGAAACGGGCCCGCGACGAGGCCCTTGCCGCCATGAAGGCCGAGGGCATCGACTACGACGAGCGTGTCGAGCGCCTGGCCGAGGTCACCTATCCCAAGCCGCTCGAGGACCTGCTGAGCCGCGCCTTCGCCACCTACTGCGAGCAGGTGCCCTGGGCCCGCGACTACGAGCTCTCCCCCAAGTCGGTCCTCCGCGACATGCTCGAGACCGCCAGCGACTTCAAGGGCTACGTCTCCGGCTTCGGCATGAGCCGCTCGGAAGGCACGCTCCTGCGCTACCTCTCCGAGGCCTACCGCGCGCTCAGCCGCACCGTGCCGGCCGACAAGGTGGACGACCGCCTGCGCGAGATCATCGACTGGCTGGGCTTCACCGTACGCACCGTCGACTCCTCGTTGGTAGACGCCTGGGAGGCAGCCGGCGAAGAAGGACTGGAGGCCGCACCCCCCACCGCCGAGGACGCCGTGGTGCGCGACCGCCGTGCCGTCACGCTGCTCGTGCGCAACGCGCTCTGGCGCCGCGTCCGCTGCCTCGCCCACCGCGACACGCGGGCGCTCGGCGACGCCGACCTCGACTGGGGCTGGGGCGAGCGCCGCTGGAGGGCCGCCTCCGACGCCTTCTTCGAAGCGCACGGCTACGTCAACCTCGACGCCGACGCCCGCTCCGCCAAGTTCTTCTCGATCGACGACAAGGACGAGCAGGCGGACCACGTCTGGCACGTCAGCCAGACCGTCAGCGACTCCGACGACGACCACGACTTCCGCATCCTCGCGGACGTCCTGCTCGACGAGACGCAGGAAACCGGCGAGGTGGTCTTTGACAACTACCGCGCCGGCTTCCCGGAGGACCTGGACTAAAGAGACGAAAGCCAGGCATATCCGCACATAGACGGGCATGCCTGCGTAAAGACGGACGTGCCTACAGCAGGCGGAGCACGCCGCGCACCAGGCGCTCGAAATCCTCCGCGTAGTGCGTGGCCGTCTCAGCGACCGTGTCGTGCGTCGCGCCCTCGCCCGCCATGTTGGTGGCGAGGGTGAGGCCCAGCACGTTCATGCCGAGCGCGCGGGCCATGATGACCTCGCAGATCATCGACATACCCGCGTACGACACACCCATCGTGCGCATCATCGCGGCCTCGGCCTTGGTCTCCATGCAGGGGCCGAGCACGCCGGCGTAGACGCCCTCTTCGACCGCGATGCCCGCGTCGTCCGCCACGCCGCGCGCGAGGGTGCGCAGGTAGGGGCTGTACGCGTCGGTCATATCGACGAAGGGCGACTCGACGTCGCGGATCTCGTCCCACTCGGCCAGCGGGTTGCGGCCCGTGAGGTTGATCTGGTCGGAGATGATGCCCAATCCCATGTGCGCGTTGCCCTCGACGGCACCGGTCGCGCAGGCAAAGATGATGTCGCGGGCACCCAGGCGGTGCGCATGGCGCACGAGCGCGGAGACCTGCGAGGCGCTGTAGCCCTGGTAGAGGTGGATGCGGCCGGGGTACACGATCACAGGCACGTCGTCCACCGTGCCGATGGTCGCCTCGAAGCGATGGCCCTCCATCGGGCGCGCCTCGGCCGGGAAGTCGTCGATATCGTGATAGTCGATGCGGCGCACGGGGCGCACGAGCGTCGCCAGATGCCCGAGACCCGTGCCCAGCACGATAGCGACGGGATGCTCCACCGACGGCTTGCACGCCTTGACAATATCTTCGCTAACCACGCAAACCCCCTCTTTCCGCAGCAGGCGCGCAAAGACGCCCGCGCCATTGATCAGTCGACCCGAGTACGTACCATCGTAGACGCACGAGGGACCGCAAGAAGGACTTTTCTCCTTCAAGACGGCGAGCGGCGCCCCGTGCTCTTGTGCCATGCTCAGGCAGACTTGCGCCCCACGGGCAAACGCCGCGGTCAGGTCGGTGCCATCCGCGCTCCACACACCCCCGTCGCGCTGTTCGGCAGGCGGCCGCGGCACAGGCAGGCCTGCCTCCCGCTCGGGGCACACACCGAGCGCATCCGTCCGGCTGCATAGAGACAAAACCGCCTCCGAGGGCTTGGACCCGCCGTCGTACCGGCAGGCCACTCCCCGGAGGCAGTCGCTGACTACGATGCGCACGCGCGCAATCCTACTGCTCGAGCTCGGTGGGAGCGGAGCTGACCGCCGTGCTGAGCTGCACCGTGACATTCGAGAAGAGCTGGTTGTAGTAGCTCACCCACTCGTTACTGGCCGCAGTGGCCGTGTTGGAGTACTCCTGGTAGGCCACGTAGTAGGCCGCCTGAGCCGCCTCGTAGGTCGCGCCCTCGTCGGGAGAGATCGTGTAGTTGGCGAGCGCGGTGGCATAGGAGCCGGCGGGGTCCGCCCAGGTGTTGTTGTCGGAATCCCACTGGTCGCCCGCAAGCCCGATGATGTAGTTGAAGTAGTCGACGGTGGGCTCGCTCTCCTTGCCCTCCTCGGGCTCGGTCGGCGCGATGGGGGCGTCGCCCGTGTCCGTGGTCACGACGGACTTGCGGAGCTTGTCCATCGTCGCGGAGTCGGTGATCATCTTTTTGACCGTGTCCGCGTCGAGGCCGTACTGCGTCGCGATCTCGTCGAAGTCGGAGCTGCCCAGCTGCTCCTGCGCATAGGCGGCGATCTCGTCGTCGTTCGCCTCGAGGCCCTGGTTCTTGGCCTCGAGCAGCAGGACCTGGTTGCGGGCGGCGGACAGCACGCCGTCGGCAGCGGGCATGTTGTAGGTGCCGTCGTCGTTCTTGGCCTGGTCGAGCGTGGAGGAGAGCTCGATCGCGTCGCGGACCGTCACGTCGTAGGTCTTGCCGTTGTAGGTGTAGGTGCCCATCACGGCGTCGAGGTCGCCCTCCGCCACGGTCGTCTTGCCCGCGACGCTGCCGGCGAGCACGCCACCGGCGCCGAAGACGAAATGACCGAGCAGCAGGCCGACGACCAGGCAGGCCGCGGCGATAGCGACCCAGGCCGGCGTCGACAGGCCTGAACCGATCTTGACCGGCTTCTTCTGCGCCGACGCGCCCTTCTTGCGGCTGCGCTCCTTGGTGCCCTTCTTGTCCTTGGACTGCTTGCCGGCCTTTGCCTCGGCCTTCTCGTCAGCCCCGGCCTCGGCCTTTTCGTCAGCCCCAGCCTTAGCCTCCTCGTCAGCCTCGGCCTTAGCCTCCTCGTCGGCCGCGTCCTCGGCCGTCTCGACGGTCACTTCCTCGGACTTGACGTCCTCGTCCTTTTTGTCATCCAGAGCCACGGGGGCCTCCTTTGAAGTAATCCCTAGAAATGAGATACAGACGTTGCGATGGTACTACTCGGCCTTGCCCTTCGCAGCTTCATCAGCAACCTTGAGGATATCTGATGAGAAGCTCCTGATATAGCCGAAGCCGTGGTCGGAGTCGAACTTCATGCGGGCGACGAGTTCGCCGCGGGTGGCCGCGGAGAGGTCGCCGCGGGCAAAGTCCAAAAGACAGGTGAGCATATCGCGGTACTCGGGATCGCCGTGGTAGCACTGGATGGCCTCGTTGACCAGGCCCCACACCGCGTCGGAGCGGTCGGGCGACGTCTGGCCGTACGTCGTGAGAAACTTGAAGGCCGCCAGGCGCACCGCCGAGGACGACTCGTCGAAAAGCGCCGCCTCGGCGCCGTCGCAGGCGCCCCCGACCTGGTCGGCATGGCGACCGGTGAGGCGCGTCAGGACGTCGAGCACCTCCCAGCGCGTCTGCGCCTCGGGACGGTAGAGCGCCTCGATCAGCTGGTCGATATAGGGCACGAGCAGCTCGGGATCCTTTGCCGCAATCAGATCGATCTCGTGCGCGGCCTCCTGGCGCACGCGGCGACGGGCGCCGCCGAGGTTGGCGACGTACCCCTCGAGGAGGATTTCTTCTTCTGCCATCTGACACATCCTTTCTATACGCACGCGCCGCCCAGGGTACGGGGACGCGAAACATACTTGCCTGCCTACGCCGGTCCTTATTCCTTGAAACCGTCCACGACCACCGTGCCGCTCTTGGGGTCGGTGTGGATCTCGAGGAAGCCGAGCTTGGCGGCCTCCCGCAGGAGGTTGGTGAAGGACCGGTAACCATAGGTGCGCTCGGAGAACTGCGGGCGCTTGCGGCGCATCGTGTCCTTGATGCGACTCGCGAGCACCGCGGACTCCGTCTCGTGCTCGAGCGCGTCGATCGTCTCGAAGAGCAGCTGGTAGCACTCGTGCTTGTCCTTGGGCACCTTGCCCGTGAAGTCGGGCACGCCCGTGCTGGCGACGATGTCCTCGTAGAAGATGAACTCGTCGCAGTTCTCGGAGAGCAGCGGGCTCGTGGACTCCTTCATGCCCACGCCGATCACGGTCTTGCCGAACTCCTTGAGCTTGGCGACCAGGGGCGAGAAGTCCGAGTCGCCGGACAGGATGGCAAAGGTGTCGATGTGGTCGCGCGTGAGGCACATCTCCACCGCGTCGACCGACAGGCGGATGTCCGCCGAGTTCTTGCCCGTGTAGGCGCGGTCGGGAATCTCGATCAGCTCGATGCCCAGCTCGTGCAGGGGCGTGATCGCGTCGTCGAAGCGCTGCCAGTCACAATAGGCGCGTTTGGCGACGATGCGCCCCTTGTCGACCAGGCGCTCGAAGATACGCTTCACGTCGGGACGGGGGCCGGCCTCCTGATGGCCGTTGCGCTTGCGCCTGCCGGTGCCCAGCGCCAGGTTCTCGTAGTCGATGAGCACCGCCATCGAACTCTGCTGTGTATCAATACTCATTCGTTCAAACTCATTTCTTGTGCTTGCTGCGCTTGCCCTTGTCCTCTTCGGGAGCGTCGGAAGACACACTCATCACCTCGGGCATAGGGGTGCCGTCGCGACGCGCGCGGCGCACGGCCTCGGCGTTCGCGCTGCCGGCACGGCGCAGCTGGTCTTTGTTGACGCGCAGGAAGCGGTCGTGGATCTTCCAGGGGCCGACGCTCTCACCAAAGGTCATCTTGAGACCCACGAGCGCACCGGCCATGCCGCCGATCGCGATGCCCGCGAGCATCAGCCAGCCGCTCGCCCAGATGAGGGACGAGACGAGCACGCCGACGGCGAGCACCTTGAGGTTGGCGACGGTGTACTCGTGCGTCGTCACGCACTGGACGCCCTTGTCCTCCCCGTACTTGTACCCGATGGTCAGGCCAAAGAAGAAAAGCAGGATCGCGACGATCGCCAGGGAAAAATCGACCACTTACGCTTCCTCGCCCTCGTGACAGTGCCCGCCGCCGCAGCCGCACTCGCCGTCGCCGCCGCAGTCGCACTCGCCGTCGTCGCCGCAGCCGCCATCGCAGCCGCACTCGTCATCTCCGCAGCAGCCGCACCCGCCCTCGCCGTGGTGGTGATGGCAGTGCTCGTGGTCGTGGCCCTGCCCCTCTACCTCGTCGAGCGCCGACCAGTCGAGGCCTGCCGCCTCGCCTGTCGCCCTGTCGGCATAGAGCAGTGTGATGGCCTGCGTGCCCATGCGGCTGCCCCCGATGGAGCACAGCCAGTCGTACAGGTTGTAGGAGGTGTCGGCACCCGGCAGCGCGATATCGAGGTCCTGGGCAGCGCCCAGCGCGAGGGCCAGGTCCTTGCGCAGGTGCTCGGCGAGGAACCCGGGCTTGTAGTCGCCCTCGAGCGAGCGCGGGGCCAGGCGCTGCAACGCCACGGAGCCGCCCATGCCGTCGCCGATCATCCTGAGCGTCTCGGCCACATCGAGGCCGCCCTGCTCCGCCAGCGCCATCGCGTCCGCGTACCCGATCATGCAGGAGGCGAGCGAGACCTGGTTGGCGAGCTTGGCCAGCTGGCCCTTGCCCGCACCGCCGAAGTAGTACTGCTTGGTCGAGAACGTCGAGATCACCGGCAGCACCGGCGCGACCGTCTGCTCGTCGGCACCGATGATGGCTGTGAGCGTGCCCGCCTCTGCCCCCTCCTGGCCGCCCGTCACGGGGCAGTCGAAGGCGTGCTTGTCGTCGATCTCCGCCGCGTCGTGCAGGTCGCGCGCGAGGTCGGGAGAGCTCGTCGTGAGGTCGATGAGGTAGGCGCCCTTCTTAGCCGCGCGCAGGATGCCGTCCGTCGCGAGGTAGACGTCCTCGACCTCGTCCGGGAAGCCGAGCATGGTGAAGACGACGTCGGCATGGCGCACCGCCTCGGCGGGCGTCGGCGCCCACACGGCACCGGCTGCGACGAGCGCGTCCGTCTTTGCACGTGTGCGGTTGTTCACGACGACCCGGTAGCCCGCGTCGAGGATGTGACGGGCGATGGGAGCCCCCATGATGCCGGTGCCGATGAAGGCGACCGTTTCGATGCGTTGCAGTGCCATGTGAATCCTTTTCCTACTGTTGGTTCCTGACGCGTTTGGCGATGCGGTCGGTCAGCGACAGCTTCTCGCGGCGGTCGGTGCCCCAGAAGGCGACCGCCACCATGCCCGGGCCCACGTGCGAGCCGAGAATCGGAGAGACGGAGCTACGGATGATCGCGACGTCCTCGCAACCCTTTTCCTTGCGGACCTGCGCCTCGAGCCAGTCGGCGTCCTTCTCCGCGTCGGCGGACATGATTGCCATGGCGAGGGACGGGTCGTGCGCGTAGTTGTCGCGGAAGCTCTGGATGAGGGCGCGCAGGGCCTTTTTGCGGCCGCGGCAGACCCCGTTCAACGTGAGGGCACCTGTGGTATCGAAGCTGAGCACGGGCTTCACGTCGAGCTTGCCGCCCACCTGGGCCGCGGCGGCGGGGATGCGGCCGCCGAGCGCCAGCCAGTGCAGGCTGTCGAGCGTGAAATAGCCGTGGACGAAGTAGCGCGCGTCCTGTGCCCACGCGTAGAGCTCCTCGGCGGTCATGCCCAGCGACGCCTGGCGCACGACCTCGATCGCCAGCAGCTCTGCCGCGGCCGAGTCGCAGCAGTTGTCGAGGATGTAGAGCTCGAAGTCGGGGTACTGCTCAGCGATCATCTCCTTGGCCTGGAGGGCGGACCTGACGGAGCTCGAGAGACCCTCGGACAGGCACATGTAGAGCGTCGGCGTGCCCTCCTGAGCGGCATGCTCGAAAACCTCGAAGTAGCGCCCCGGGGTGACGGCCTCCGTCGTGAAGCGAGCGTCCGGGTTCTTGCGCATGTACTCATAGAAGTCGTGGGCTGAGCGGGTCTCCCACAGGTCGTCGTCGTGCTCCCCGTCGGGACCGACGTAGCGGAAGGGTATCAGGTCGACACCGAGCACCTTCAGCACGTGGAGGTTGAAATCCGAGGTAGAGTCCACGATGATGCGGCACTTGCGCTTCTTGTGATAGGCTTTGCCGATCGCCGTGACGTCGGAGTCCCCCGACGCCGCCCCCGTCTCCTCAGAAACGGCGGAGAGGGCCCCGTCTACCGTGGCGGGGCCCTCCTGTATGCCGGTCAGCTGGTCTTCCTGCTGGCTCTGGTTACTCATCGTCCTCCTCAAACTTCGGCTTGATGATGCCGTAGCCTCCGTTCTTGCGGTGGTAGATCACGTTGACGAGACCGGTCGTCGCGTTCTCGAAGACAAAGAAGTCGTGCCCGAGCAGGTCGGTCTGGACGAGCGCCTCTTCCTCGGTCATCGGCCTGAGCTGGATGTACTTCTCGCGGATCAGCTGGTCGTCCTCGTCCTCCGGCACGATCAGGTCGGCGAGGTCGTCGACCGACGTCGGCAGCGGGCGCGGCACGTCGCGTCCGGCACGCTGGCGCTTGTCCACCACGCGTGTCTTGTAGCGGCGCAGCTGACGCGAGACCTTGTCGGCGGCCTTGTCGATGGCCGCGTACATGTCGGCGTCCTCCTCCACGACGCGCACGACGGTATCGCGGACAAACACCGTGACCTCGCAGGCGCGACGGTCGGGATTGGAGCGGTTCTTGTCGACACGTAGGACGACGTCGCAGGACATGGGCTGGATATCAAAGACCTTCAGGGCGTTGCCGATCTTTTCGTTTACCGCATCGCGCAGGGCGTCGGTGACGCTGACCTTGCGACCTGAAATCTTAATGTCCACCATATGTGCCTCCTCTTGTATCGAAACACCTCGGAGCCAGCGGATTGGGATACCGCTGTCTCATAGATACCCCAATTCAGACGATTCCGTGCACATCAAACGCCAAGCGGGCGAGATTTACAGCGTGGCCGTCAGTGTGACCGCGTTGGCGCCGGCACCCGTCGCCTCGCCGCCATCTGCGGTGTCGGTGGCGTCCGCATCCTCGTCCGCACTCTCATCGTCGGAGTCATCCCCCTCGGGGATGTCGGCGATCTGCTGGTCGGAGGTCAGCGTGGGGAAATCGCCGATCCAGCGGGCACGGACGGACTCGTAGGTACCATTGCTCTGGGCGGTCTCGAGCGCCTGCTGGATGATCCCCTGCAGGGTCGTGTTGGACGACATGACCGCGATGCCGCGCGTTGCCGGCGCATCGAGCGAGCCGGCAAACGCCAGGTCGCTGTAGGTATGCGCGAGATAGGCACCTGCGTAGGCGTCGCAGAGCACGTAATCGATATCGCCGGACTCGAGGGCGTCGAACGCTTCGTTGAGGTTGGCGTAGGGCTGCTCGTTCATATCGAGGCCCGTCTTGTTGAGCGCGCGCTCGGAGACGGAGCCGGACTGCACGCCGACCTTCTTGCCCTCGAGGTCGGCAACCGCGACCGTCCCCGCCTCGCCCTTGTGGAAGAAGGCAGAGGCAGACTCGCTGTAGGAGCCGACGACCGTGGAGTCCGACACGGCATCGGGCGAGACGTCCATCACGATATCGCAGGTATTCGCCGTGGCATCGTCGGTACCCACGATGGAGACGAACTTGACCTTGAGCCCGAGCTGGTCGGCCAGGGTCGAGGCGAGGTCCACGTCGATGCCCGTAATGGCGCCGCCGTCACCCGTGATGCACATGGGGGCAAGGGCCGCATTGGTGTCGATGCCGACGGTCAGCGTGCCCTCCTCGCGGATGGTCGGCGACACCAGCTGGGCGTCGGGGGTCACGGAGAGCGATGCCATGCCCTCGGCGACCGTCGGGGTCTCGTCAAAGAAGGGCAGCTGCGAGACTCCCGGCAGGCTCTTCACCGCGTCGCATCCGTTCAGACCTACCAACAGGGCTCCACACAGCGCCGCACCGGTGGCCAGCCTCGCCATCCCCGCTCTCATACCTACCCTTTCGACGTCCCCAGGCCGGCAGCTCCGCCGATCCCGACCAGTACCTTCTGTACGTCTTCCCAGCTGACCTGGTATTTGACCCCACACTCGCGCACCGGGGTCCTCGCTTCGGATGCCGCGCGCACCCCCACTGCTAACCCTCTCGCCCGCGAGGCCGGATGCCTCTCATCTGACGGGCGGTGCGACTTGCCTCTAGGACGAGCCATGCTCGCCCGGGTACGCGCACCCGGACTTACGTGGATCCTTTTGACCTCGTCTGCCCTGGACTAAGACGGCCGTGGCGGCCGTCCGCAACCACAGACCTGGAAAGACATGTCAGCAGTATACCAGCTAGGGGGTTTGCCGTGCGCTTGAGCAGGCCAGTCTCCGCAAGCATCACCACACGCGGGCGAGCGCGCTGGCCGTGACCGATGCCGCGCCACGGGCAAGCAGGGCGCGGGCAGCCTCGCGCACGGACGCCCCCGTGGTGATCACGTCGTCCACCAGCAGGAGGTGCGCGCCCGCAACCTCCCCCGCGACCGACACGGTGCCGCGTAGGTTGTTCGCCCGCCCTTCTTTGCCGAGCGCACGTTGGTCGGCGCCGGTGGCGCGCATCAGCACGTCAGCGCAGGGGATGCCGAGCTCGGTGGCGAGGCTGCGCGCGACCCGCTCCATGTGGTCGAAACCGCGGCGCGCGTAGGCCTGTCGCGTCGCGGGGATGAAGCAGAGTGCGTCCGTCCGGGCCGCATCGAAGCGCGGGCGGCCGTCGCTTGCAGGCCATGAGCCCGCCTCATCGAGCGCCGTCGCCATCGCGGCCGCCATCACGGGAGCCAGCCGCAGCTCGTGCTGGTCCTTGAGCACCGTCGCCATCAGCGCCCCCGCCCCGGCGAACTCGAGCGCGCAGACGACCGCCCGTGTCTCCCAGATCGTCGAGCGTGGGTCGGTCTCCGCGCGCAGGGTGGCGCGGATGTAGTCGACCCCGCAGTCCGTGCAGGCGAGCCATCCGTGCGGCGCGCCGCACTGCGGGCAGGCGTAGCGCTGCTCGATCCACGGCAACCCCGCCCGGCATTCTGCGCACAATAGCTCGCCCGGCATGTTGCAGACGACGCAGCGCGTCGGCCACAGGAGCTCTGCGCCGCCTGCAAGGACATCGGAGCGATACGCACGTATTCGATTGAAACTCTGGTAGTCACGTCGATCCACGACCATAACCTCCCGCCACGCACGCATGCGCGGGGACGGTCGACGTGGAGCCAGTGTAGCACTGCGGCAATACCCGCGGACGGGGTCACCGTAGCGGGATTACCGAAGTGGGGTCACCGTATTTACTCGATGCCGAAGAAACCCAGGGCGTTGTCCCACAGGAGCCGGTAGGTCCGTGCGGGATCGTCGGGCGTGCGGAGCTCGGCGAGCTGCGCCACCGTCAGCGCGACCATCGCCGGCTCGCACGGCATGCCCCGCAGCGGCACCGGCGCCATGTACGGGCTGTCGGTCTCGGAGAGAACGAGCTCGTCGGGACAGGCAAGGAAGGCGGCGCGGATGTCGTCGGACCGCTTGAAGGTCGCCGCCCCGCCAAAAGCGATGTGGCAGCCCATCTCGACGAAGGGGGCCATGACCTCGGGCCCGCTCGTGAAGCAGTGCATGTCGCAGCCCGCCCGCGGCACCCCCTCCTCGCGCAGGATGCGAGCCGCCATATCGTGGGCGAGCGTGTCTTCCTTGCCGTCGCGTATGTGCAGCTCAACGGGCATGTCGCGGTCGCGGGCAATCGCCAGCTGATAGCGGAAGGCCCGCTCCTGCACGTCTGCCGGCAGCTCGTTCCACGGGCCGAAGTCCAAGCCGATCTCCCCCACGCCGATGCAGCGCGGGTCGTCGAGCAGGGCGTCCAGGCGCGCCTGTGCGGCCGGGTCCTCCATGAGTGTCTTTGCCCCGTAGGGATGCACGCCGGCTATGTAGCGCAGGTGCCCTATCTCGGGCGGAGCGCCGTCGGCAAGCCGTCCCCACCAATCAGTGAACGCCGGCACATCGGGCACGTCGTCGGTGGGGTCGACGGGCGAAACGAGCAGTCGCACGCCCGCCTCGGCGGCGCGCGCGAGGGCCTCGGCGGGGTCGCACTTGAGCGGCAGCAGATGGCCGTGCGTGTCCGCAAGCGGTGCGGGTGCTACGGGCACCTGGACCGGACGGTTCTTCTTGTCGTGGAATAAGCTCCCGTCCTCAAGTATGAAATCTTCTGGCCCGATGTGGTTTGACCCAAGGGGTTTTCTCGTCATATGCTTCTCCGTTCATGCACCCTGGAGCAGCGCACACCCAGCATGAGTGCGCCGCGAGCCTACTCATGTACGGCGTACGCAGGGAGTTACGCCAACGCGCGGGACAGGGCAATGAAGTCAGCGGGTGCCAGGGTCTCGGCACGGCAGGTCGGGCTGATGCCCGTTGCGGCGAAGGCTGCGTCGAGGGCGACCTTGTCGTAGCCCTTGGCGGCCATGGAGTTGCGGATGGTCTTGCGCCGCTGGGCAAAAGCCGCATCGATCACCTGCGAAACAGCCGCGCGGTCGCAATCCATCTCGTCGCGGTCGATGCGGACGACCGCGCTCTCGACGTGCGGCGCGGGCATGAAGCAGCCGCGGCCGACCTCGAAACGGCCTGTGACCTGCCCGTACAGGGCAAGCTTGGCGGTGTAGGCGCCGTAGTCCTTGGTGCCCGGACGCGCTGCGATACGGTCGGCGACCTCGGCCTGCACCATCACGACGGCGCGCTGCAGGCCCGGCATCTGCTCGAAGGCCTGCAGGATGATCGTCGCGGCGATCTGGTAGGGCAGGTTGGAGACGAACTTGGTGATACCCGCTCCCCCGTCGGGCAGGCGATGGGGCACGGCGCGCAGGGCATCGCCCCACACCAGCTCGAACTTGTCGGAGTCCTGGGCGCAGGTCTCGGCCAGCACGGGCTCGAGCGTGCGGTCCGCCTCGACAGCCACGACATGGGCCGCGCGGGGAAGAAGAGCAACGGTCAACGTACCGATACCGGGCCCGACCTCCAGCACCCGGTCGTCCGGACCTAGCTCGGCCAAGCCCAAAATCCGCCGGATGACCGTGTCGTCCACCAGGAAGTTCTGACCCAGACGGTGCTTGGTATAGAGACCGTGCCGCTCGAGGGCGGCACGGGTCTCACGCACAGACGCTAGCCGTGAGGCCGGCGCCTGCGGGTATGTCGGCTGAGGGTCGGCCACGCGCTAGTCCTTCTTCTGCAGACGCGGGAAGAGGGCGTCGCCCTTGGTCACGGGCAGGTCGCCGGGCATCTGGCCCCAAGTGCAGGCGGCCGCGAGGTCGTCGGCGCCGATCTCGCTCTCCAGCGACAGGCGACGCAGCACCTCGGCGCAGGTCTCCGGCGTGAAAGGAGCGAGCAGGTGGGCGGAGATGCGGATGGCCTCGAGCAGGCCGCCGATCACAAATGCCAGCTCGTCGGCCTGCGCCGGATCCTTGGCCAGGGCCCAGGGCTTGGCGTCCTCGATGTAGTGGTTGGCGGCGCCGACCAGGGCCATGACCTCGTCGATCGCCTCGGGATACTCGAAGACGTCCATGTGCTGGGCGTAGCGCTCGTAGAGGCCACTCGCCACCTCGGTCAGCGGGCTCTCGCGCTCGGCCCAGCCGGCGGGCAGCACGGGCGTCTTGCCGTCGAAGTACTTGGCGGACATGTTGAGCGCGCGGGACACGAGGTTGCCCCAGCTGTTGGCCAGGTCGGCGTTGTAGACCTGCTCCATGCGGTTGAAGGAGATCGCACCGTCCTCGCCCGGCTTCACGTCGCGCATGAAGTAGTAGCGGTAGCCCTCGACGCCCAGCATATCGATCACGTCCTGCGGGGCGATCGCGTTGCCGCGGGACTTGGACATCTTCTCGCCCTGGCCGGTCTCCTCGTTGCGCACCATCAGGAAGCCATGCGCAAAGACGTGTTCGGGGATGGGCTCGCCGATGGCCATCAGCATCGCGGGCCAGATCACGCAGTGGAAGCGGATGATGTCCTTGCCGACGACGTGGTACTGAGCGGGCCAGCGGCGGGCGTAGTCGGCCGCAGCCTCCTCGCCGGGCTGGCCGTAGCCGACGGCGGTCGCATAGTTGAGCAGCGCGTCGAACCACACGTAGGTCACGTGCTTGTCGTCGAAGGGCAGGCGGATGCCCCAGTCAAAGCTCGTGCGCGAGACGGACAGGTCCTGCAGGCCGCCCTCGACGAAGCTGCGGACCTCGTTCATGCGGAAGCCGGGCATCACGAAGTCGGGGTGCTCGTCGTAGAACTTGAGGAGACGATCCTGGAAGGCGGAAAGCTTGAAGAACCAGCTCTCCTCCTGCACGCGCTGCAGAGGACGGCCGCAGTCGGGGCAGAGGTGCTGGCCCTCGGTGTGGTTGGCCTCGTCGGACTTGGCCACCTGGGTCTCAGTGAAGTAGGTCTCTTCGGGCACGCAGTACCAGCCGTCGTAGCTGCCCTTGTAAATGTAGCCGGACTCCTTCATGCGCTCCCAGAGGTGCTGGACCGCGCGTACCTGGCGCTCCTGGGTCGTGCGGATGAAGTCGTCATTGGAGATCTCGAGCGTCTGCCAGATGTCCGTGAAGGCGGGGGCGAGGGAGTCGCACCAGGCCTGCGGCGTCATGCCGTGCGCCTCGGCGGCCTCCTCCACCTTCTGGCCGTGTTCGTCGAGGCCGGTCAGGAACTTGACGTCGTAGCCGGCGGCGCGACGGTAGCGCGCCTGCACATCGCACATGATCGTGCAATAGGCGGTACCCAGGTGCGGGGCTGCGTTCACATAGTAGATGGGTGTGGTGATGTAGAAGGAAGGCTTGTCTGCCATAGGTGGTTCTCCTGCCGAACGCGTGCGAATGATGCAACTCGCCTATTGTAGCCCATATCAGCAATCACCCTCGAGCTGCCCGGCATAGAAAGCCTTCTGACGTTCGATCTCCTGGCGCAGCTGCTCCTGTGTGGGCAGGTAGGTGACGTACTTGGCGGCGAAGAGCTGCTCGCTGCCGTTGAGCACGGAATAATGCGCCACGTCCTTGTCGGTCTCGGTGCACAGCACGATGCCCAAGGTAGGACCGTCGCCCTCGCCGCGCTTCAGCTCGTCGTACATGCGCACGTACATGTCCATCTGCCCGATATCCTGATGGGTAAGCTGGCTTGTCTTCAGATCGACGAGGACGAAGCATTTGAGCAGGTAGTTGTAGAAGACGAGATCGATGTAGAAGTCGTTGAGCTCGGTACGGATATGCTGCTGACGGGCCACGAAGGCATAGCCCTTGCCCATCTCCAGGAGGAACTTCTGAAGGTTGGTGATAATGGCGGATTCCAGGTCGGACTCCTGGAAGTCCGAATTGGGCTCGAGGCCGAGGAACTCAGCCACCACCGGGTTCTTGATGAACTCCAGCTTGTCGCGCTGGAACGGGGCGGTGATGCGCTCCATCTCGGCCTGGACGGCCGGCTTCTTATCTGCCTGCGACTGGAGCAGGCGATAGTAATACTGGGATGAGATGTTGCGGTCGAGTGTGCGCGAGCTCCAGCCCTGATCGGCTGCCTCGTTCATGTACCACGTGCGGGCTCTCTCATCCTTCACCCGCACGAGGGCCCGATAATGCGTCCAGGTCAATTCTCCACGCAGCGCGTGGAGAATTGGGAACGCAAGGTAAAACTGCCGCATATACCATAGGTTACTCTCAGTGAATCCCTTGCCAAAGTCCGCCGTCAGTCGCTTCGAGAGCTCCTTCACGAGCGCTTTGCCGTACTCGGCACGCTCCTCGCCACCCTGCTCCTCCACGATGCGCCGCCCGATTTCCCAGTACGCTTGCACCATCGCAGAGTTGACGGCACGGTAGGCTTTGCCGCGCGCCGTCTCCAGAACGGATGCAATCTGTTCATACAATTCAGGCGGCAATACAGAATTTGTTGCCGGCACGCTCCTCAGCTCGTTTTTCTTCGAATCGCTTGCCATGCTACCGTCCTCTCAAGAGCAATCCCGCTAGCCCACAGCCACATCCGCATCCGTACCGCCCGTCTTCTTCAATCATTATAATTTATTTGGTCGTTTTGTGCTATATGATTTATACTATCGATTACAGAGACGGCGGAAAGGAACGCTATGGCAGAAGAACCCAGGCACGGATCGGCGGCGCTCGTGGCGCCCGACGGCAGCAGCACGCCCCTGACGGACGAGATGTACGAGGCGCTAGCCGCCTACGCGCGCAAGCTGGAGCGCACAAGGAGGCCGGCGGTCGTCGCCGTGGACTACGTCAGCACCGGGGAGGCGGCCTCGATGCTCGGGGTCTCGCGGCAGACGCTTAACCGCATGCTGGAGGCGGGCGAGATCCCCTACGAGCGCTACGGCGGGGGGCACCGCCGCGTGCTCATGTCGGACGTGCTCGCCTACCGGGAGGCGTCCCGCTCGGGCGGAAAGGTGTAATCAAACTCAGCGCTGTCTTCGCGCCTGCACACAATTCCCTGCTTTGCCATCGAATAAGGGCGAAGACCGAAGTCCTCGCCCTGCCTTGATGGTTTGGATCGAATGTTTCCCGCACGCTACTCGACAGACGCGTCGATGTACTTCTTGAGCGTGGCGAGGAGGTCGTCTGCCGTGGTCTGCGCGAGGATATCCGCACAGGCGTTGTCGTCCATGAAGACGAGCATGAGCGCCTGCAGGACGGCCACCTGGTCCTCGGCATGGGCGAGGAGGCCCAGGTTGAGCACGAGGTGCGCCTGGACGTCGTGATCGACCATGCCGCCCATGGGCGCGAATGCGATGGGCCGGGTGTTGCGGATGACCGCGATGTAGGGTTTGACGATGTGCTCGGGCTCGACGTGCGGGATGCCAACGCTGATGGCCTGGCACTCGAGGCCCGTCGGGTAGCTGTGCTCACGGGCCTTGATGGCGTCGAGCCAGGAGTCCTTGACGTAGCCCTTGGCCTTGAGCTCGGGCTCAAGGGTCTCGAAGAGCTCGTCGGACGTCGACGCATCCACATCGAAGAAGACCAGCTCGGGCGTGAAGAGCGAAGTATCAACCTGTCCCATATACACTCCTTCGGGTATGAGGTGTGGTGAGAGAGGCACACCCGCACAATCGGGGTGCCCCTCGCACCATCGGAACGCTTCCCTACGCGATGGGCTCGGCGCCATTGGCGAGCACCTTGATCACGTGCTCGAAGTCGTCGCGCATCGTCTCGTAGGCGACCATCGTCAGGTCCTGCCAGTAGATCGTGGCATCGGCCTTGGCAGCCTTCTTCTCGGCGATGAGCCTCTCGGCAGCCTCGCCCGCGAACTTGACGCCGTAGGTGAAGTAGTTGACCTTGCGGATGCCCGCGTCGACGGCCTTGCGGTAGTCCTCATCGGAGACGCCGGAGCCGCCGTGCATGACCAGGGGCACATGGGCGCGCTTGCGGATCTCGGTCAGGACGTCGAAATTGAGGTGCGGCTCGCCCTTGTAGAGGCCGTGCACGGTGCCGAAGGAGCAGGCCAGGATATCCAGGCCGGTCGCGGCGATGAAGTCGGCCGCCTGGTCGGGATCGGTGTAGATGGCGCCGGACTCCTCGGCCGTGCCGCCCTCGTCGTGCAGGCCCGCCTCGCGGGAGCCCATCGAGCCGAGCTCGCACTCCAGGCCGCAGTCATAGAGCGAGACCATGGCGGCCGCGCGGGCGGAATTGGCGACGTTTTCCTCGTACGGGAGGAAGGAGCCGTCGAACATCACGCCGCCGAAACCCATCTCGAGCGCACGGCGCATATAGGAGAGATGCTCACAGTGGTCCAGGTGTACGCAGACCATCGCGGACGAGCGCTCGGCCAGGGCGACCATCGTGGGACCGATCACGTCGAGCGGCGCCATGGGTTCATGACCCTCGGCGTGGGCGATCATCACGGGGTAGCCCGTCTCCTCGGCGGCGTCGAGCGCGGCGCGCACGGCCTCGAGGCTCGGTGTGTTGAACTGCGGGATGGCCATATTGTTCTGCTCGGCGATCGCGCAGATGTCACGCAGGTTTACCAGCATGGGAATTCCTTTCAGTCGCTAGTGCTTCTTTTTGCGCTTGTTCTTCTTTGCCTGCCTGTCGCGTTTGAGGGATGCCTCTATCTCGTCGCGGTGCTTGTCATATGAGAGGTTGGAGCGGCGCGCCTGCGACTTGATCGAGTCGGGGTCCACCCGCATCTCAAAGTCCTCGAGCCACTCGAAAAGCTCGTCTCCGCCCTCGTCTATCTGGGCTATCTGGATCCAGTAGCGACCGTGCAGCGGCCCTCCCCCGTTGACGCGCAGGTAGAGCTTGTCTTTGCCGCCCATCTCGCGGATGTTGAACCGCTCGATCTCGTCCAGGCGGTAGGCGTCCCTGCGCCCATATGCCTCAAAGACGAGCTCATCGTCCGAGACCGTCACGACCTCGGGGTTGGCTATGGCCACAAAGGTGTTCCATACCTGGTAGCCGGCGATGACGACGACCGCGGCGGCGATCACGTCGGGCATCAGGTGCCAGCCGGCGAGCGAGACGATGCCCGCTATGACCAAGGCCGAGCAAAATGCGCCGATGAACGTCACCTCGAAGGCGAACGCCCGATGGTTGTAACGGTAGACCTTCATGCATCCCCTCCAAAATGGGGCCCCTCCTGGCGGAAAGGCCCCATTCTATTGCTTTACGCGATTCAAGCGGATCGGAATCCCGTCCTATTTGTCCGCAGTCTCGGCGTCGTGGAGGGCCTTGGCCTCGGCGATGATGCGCTTGCGGTTCCAGAGAGCCAGGGCAACCGCACCGGCAGCCAGGACGGCCAGGCCGATGCCGCCGCCGATAGCGCCACCGCGGACGAGCAACCAGGTCAGCGGGTTGGCGCCGTCGCAGATCGAGGAGATTGCGGCCGCACCGCCCATGTCGAAGCCGACATTGGCAGCGGCGGTGGTGATGAGCGGGGACAGGTCGGTGGCGATGTACATACCGACGGCCAGGACGATGATGCCGACGATCAGGCCACGGAAGCCGTTCTCATGCACGATCGGGGTAATAAGGACAAACATGTAGGGAATCACGGCGAGGTCGACGAGCGGCATGACCTTGTTGCCCGGCAGGATGAAGGCCAGGGCGATGCAGAACGGCACCAGGATCAGCGACAGGGTCAGCGTGACGGGATGGCCGCAGCCGACGGCGGAGTCCAGGCCGATGTAGATCTTGCCGCGGTTCTGGAAGTGCTTCTGGATGAAGGCGGAGGCGGCATCGGAGATGGGGAGCAGGCCCTCCATCAGCAGGGCTGCCATCTTGGGGATCAGCACCATGACGGCGCCCATGGAGACGGCGGTGGTCAGAAAGCTGGGGACGGCGTTGCCATCGGCGTCGGTGCCGGGCAGGAAGCCGTAGCCGGCGAGCAGGCCGATGACGAGGCCGATGACGGTGCCCAGCAGAACGGGCTCGCCAAAGACACCGAACTTCTTCTGCATGCTCTTGACGTTGATGTCGATCTTGTTGAGGCCGGGGATCTTGTCGATCAGGCGGTCAAAGGCGTAGGCGATCGGCGCGAAGGCACCGGAGAAGCCGTGCGGGATCGAGACGCCGGGCAGGCCGAGCGAGGGCTCGACGAGCGGAGCGGTCACGTCGCCGATCACGAGGACGATGACCTCGTTGATGATGGCGGCGCAGATGCCGAACATCACGTTGTCGAGCACGATGGCGACCATGGCGCCGGTGAAGGCGAAGTGCCAGTAGTTCCAGATATCGACGTCGGCGGTCTGGGTGGTATTGGTGAGCAGCATCACGACATTGACCAGCAGGCCGAGCGGGATGATGATCGTACCTACCACGGAGCCCATGGCGATGGCGGAGGCCGCGGGCCAGCCGACGTCCATCACGGACAGGGACAGGCTGAAGCGGGCGACCATGGCGGTGACGGCGCCGGCGAGGTCGGTACCCATCAGGTTGTTGATCACGAGGTTCAGGCCGATGAAGCCGATGCCGACGGTGAGACCGGCCTTGAGGCTCTTACCGAAACCTGCGCCAAAGGCGCAGCCGATGATGGTGAGGACGATGGGCATCACGACGGAGACGCCGAGGCTCTGGACCCCCCCAAAGAAAGCAACAAGTGCGTCCATAATTCAATCCTTCTTGTCGAACGAACGGAAGACCGAACGACGGTCGTTTTGCGCCGCAGAGCTAGCTGTTCTTCATAAAGTCGAGAATCTGCTGCTCCGCCTGCGCACGACCCATGCCGGTCAGGAACGGGATGCCCGAGATAAAGGGGCACTCGATGCCATCGGGCTTCATGGTGGTGGCGATGATCAGGTCGGCACTCTTGGACTTGCTCGGAGCCTCGGAGATGGCGCAGGTCGTGATCTTGAACTCACCGTCGTACCCGTTGGAATCGAGCAGGTCCTTGATCTTGGCAGCCACCGCAGTGGACGTGGCGATACCGGACCCACAAGCCAGGATGATGTTCTTCATAGCTTCCTCCTTTCGGACTTTATAAAAACGCTTCCAGTATTAGCAGAACTCCCAAACAAATGCACCCTCTGCGTCGAGGGATGCGTCACTTGGAGAGGTGCGCTACTTGGAGATCTCGGCACGGACCTTGTCGAGTGCGGCGAACATCTCCTCGAGCTTGGCCATGGGGTCGGGTGCCGCGACGATGCCGGAGGTACCACCCGTGGCGTCCCCGCCGTAGATGATGGCGTCGTAGACGTCCTGACCGGTGGAAATGCCGGCGGCCTGCAGGACCATCGTCTCGGGCGAGACGGACTTGACGGCCTCGGTGGAGGCGCGGATGTAGTCCTCGCCCGCAATATGACCGGTGCCGATCAGCGAGTTGAGCTCGCAGGTCATGATATCGGGGTGCAGCTCGGCAATGGCGCGGGCCTCCTCGACGGAGTCGGCGCAGACGCACGTGAGGATACCGACCTCACGGGCGCGGACAATAGTCGCCGCGAGCTCGTGCACGGTCATGGGGTTCTCGGCGTGGTTGAGGAAGGTGGCCTTGACGCCGGCGGCGGCGAGCGCCTCGGGCAGGACGTGGCCCATGCCGCGGCCCGGCTTGAGGCTCTCCATGAACTGTGCCGTCGGGATGACATGCGGGCAGTTCTCGATGACCCAGGGCAGGTCGATCAGCTGAGCGGTGAAGAGGCTCTGGAAGTCGTAGCGCTCGCAGAGCTCATCGGTCTTCTTCGCGAGCTTGCGCAGGTCCTCGCCGTACAGGTACGACTTTGGGTTCACGACGAAAAACGGGCGCCTTAGCACAATCTTCTCCATACGCAGTCCTTTCTTGTGTCGCCTCATCCCATCCGACGGGTGATGGGACAACTTGTACATTATTTATTGAACAAGTTCATGGTAGCATATAGTGAAGGAACTGTGAAGAAAGGCATGACCGACGGACGGTACCTTTTTGCGCGCAAACGGTTGCTCACCGAATTTCTGCAGCTAGATAGTACAAGTTGACCCCTCGGGACCCCTCTCTGGGAGATCCCCTGCCACCTGGGAAGCACTCTGCCTCGAAAGGCAATCGCGAGCAGTACCCATGCAGAGATAGGTCCACTTGTACAAGACAAACGGACCCAGTCCCCACCTGTAGGTGCTATCGGTATGTCGGCCACACTATCGGTGCGTCGGCTCGTCACCGGTGGGCTTGCTCGCCACCAGTACGCTGACTCAGCATCGGTACGCCGGATTCGGAATGTCGGGACGTCACCCTCAGTCGCGGCTGACCGAGGAGCCGACCACCGACTGGCCCGGCTTGAGCCAGGTGTGACTCCACTCTATCGGCGTCCCATCCATCAGGTAGATGGTCTGCTCGAGCAGCAGCACGGCCGCCGCCTCGTCGCAACCGAGCAGCGTCCCATGCTCCTTGCCGGCGATACGCGCCGAATACCGGATGCGCGAGTACTGAATCTTGCGCTTCGAGTGCTTCTCGACGGCGTCAAAGAGGGTCGCCTGGGTGTAGTCCTCCTCAAAGAGCCCCGGACATTCCAGCAGGTTCGACCAGCTCTCCTGGCAGATGACCGGCTCACCCTCGACCGTGCGCACGCGGCGCATAAACATGACGTCGCTGCCCGGCTCGATCTCGAGCGCCTCAGCTATCTCCGCGGGGGCGGACTCGATGCGTTTGTCGAGGACGTTGGTCACGAAGTCCATCCCCTGCTCATGCAGCGACTCGGCAAAGGAGATGGGATGCACGCCTGCAGCGTGTGTGATACCGGGCTCCGCGACAAAGGTCCCCTTGCCGTGCCGCTGGACCAGCAGGCCCTCATCCACCAGTACCTTGAGGGCGCGTCGCACCGTGCCGCGCGAGAGGCCGAAATCCTTCATCAGCATGTGTTCCGAGGGGATGAGCGTATGGGGAGGCCACTCCTTGGAATAGATTTTCTCGCGCAGCACATTGGCGAGCTGGCTGTACCGTGTCCCGTTCGAGGGACTCAGGTCGGGAGAAACCCGTCTGCCGGCATTCTGCATATCTCTATCGGCCACAGTGCACCGTCCGTTCTCAACGAAAACTCTGTGCCAGGGCATTGGGACTTGTACAATTACCACTGGACATCATGTGTAGGAAAAGTCTATCATTTAACTAGATGATACGACAGAACGACGGGCCGTCGTAGCAGCATTTATACATTTTATTCTCCCTTCTATGGGACAAGGAGAAATCATGACTGTCTATCGCGAGGTCATCAAAGTTCAATCACACGGCGTCCGCACGAGCTACATCAACGTGACCGACCAGGTCCGCGAGGTGATCGAGAAGAGCGGCATCCAGACCGGCATCTGCGCCGTGATCTCCCCGCACACCACCTGCTCCGTCTTCTTCGAGGAGTTCTGCCACGACTTCGACGAGAACGGCGACGAGTATCTGCAGGTCGACCTCAACAACGCCCTGGCCAAGATCATCCCCGACCACACGTCTGCCGACACCTTCAACTACCCCGGCCAGGCCCACTACGATGCCGTCGCCAGCTGGCCTGACGCCGCCAGCTATCTGCCCAACGGCCCCGAAGACCTCTGGAACGGCGACGCACACCTGCGCTCGACCATCCTCGGCTCCAGCGAGGTCTTCGACGTCGTCGACGGCCACCTCGGCGTGGGCACCACCGGCTACATCTACTTCGCGGACTTCGACCGTACGCGTCCGCGCGAGCGCCGCTGCGTGATCACCGTCATCGGCGAATAAGCACCATGGACACCCTGAGAATCGCAACCATCGGCACCAGCGCGATCTGCGAGCGATTCTGCGACGCCGTCAGTCATACTGGCGGCGTCTCCCTTATCGCCTGCTATTCGCGCGACGGCGCACGTGCCCGCGCGTGGGCCGACCGGCATGGCGCACCGCTCGCCTTTTGCGACCTGGACGAGCTGGCCGCGTCCCCGGAAGTCGACGCGGTCTACGTCGCGTCCCCCAACGGCATCCATGCCCGCCAGGCGGAGGTGCTGCTGCGGGCCGGCAAGCATGTCCTGTGCGAGAAATCGCTCGCCTCAAACGAGGATGAGGCACGCCGCATCTTCCAGGTGGCCGAGGGGCACGGTACCGTGCTCCTCGAAGCCATGCGCAACCTGCATACCCTGGGCCTCTCCGTCGCGGAGAGCACGCTCCCCCGTATGGGCAACGTCCAAGCCGCCACGTTCCGCTTCGCGAAAATCACGTCCCGCATGCGGCGCCTACGCGCAGGCGAGCGCATCAATATGTTTGACCCGTATCTCTCCGAAGGCGCGCTCATGGACATGGGCGTCTATGCCGCCGAGCCCGCCGTCGCGCTTTTCGGCCGGCCGCAACGGGTACATGCCGCCGGCGTCACGATGACCGTCCCCGGCGAACCCGCAGGGAGCCGTTACGGCACTATCGACCTGCTGGGTGAGCTCTTGCTCGACTACGGCGACAAGACGGTCAATGTCAGCTATGGCAAGACCTACGACAACATCGTCCCCTCCCAGATCCAGGGCGACCTTGCGACCCTCACCATCGACAGTCTCGCCACGTTCTCCGGGCTGAGGCTCTACGTGCACGAGGGCAGCGCGATGATCTACACGGCACCCGAGGCTGCAGGCGTCGTCCTCCCAGCGCCGACGCCGGATAACGATATGGTCTGCGAACTCGGGTTATTCCGCGACGCGGTGCAGGGCGAGACGGAGGCGCTCGATCGCGTCTCGCGGTTCCGCACGGTCACGCTCGACGCGCTGGCCGTGATGGACGAGGCTCGCCGTCAGATGGGCGTCCGCTTCCCCGCGGACGAGACTAGCTGAGCTCGAGGATACGGTCGTAGATCTCAGATTTGGGACGCGAGAGCTCCTTTGCCAGGCGCTTGGCGAGGGAGCTCTTGCTCTCCCCCGCGGCAAGACCCGCGCGAATCTCATCATCGAGGTCGGCCGCAGTCACCTGCGGCGCCAGTTCTTCTTTGCTGGGTGGTGCGATCACGAGCACGCACTCACCTTTGAGGTCACTGACCTGCTCCGCAAGCTCGGCCGCCGTACCGCGCAAGACCTCTTCGTGCAACTTGGTGAGCTCGCGCACCAAGGCGACCTGCCGCACCGGCATGACCTCGGCGACGACCCCGAGCGTCGCCGCGACGCGGCGGGGCGACTCGTAGATCACCAGCGCCCCGGGGATGGCGGCAAGCACCGCGAGGCGCTCGCGCTGGGCGCCCGCCTTGCGTGGCAGAAACCCCTCGAAGAAGAACCGCTCCATCGGCAGACCGGAGGCCACCAGAGCGCAGACCACCGCCGACGGGCCCGGGATGACCTCGACGGGCAGACCCGCGTCGAGTGCCGCATCGACCAGACGCTGACCGGGGTCGCTCACGCCAGGCATACCCGCATCGGACACAAAGGCGATGTGCGCGCCACCCCCGATGCGCTCCAGGATGCCGGGGATGCGGGAGGCGAGCACGTTCTCATCCGCGCGCTCGAGCGGCGTCCGGATGCCGAAGTGTGCCAGCAGCTTGCCCGTCACACGGGTGTCTTCGCAGAGCACGGCGTCCGCATCGCGCAGCGTCTCGATCACGCGAGGCGACGCGTCGGAGAGGTTGCCTATCGGCGTGCCCACCATGGAGAGCATGCCGTCCGCCGGCGCTCCCGTACCCGCGGCGCGGCGCGCATCGCGCACGTCATTTGTCCCGTCTCGCGGCATCAGTCCAGCATCCGCCTCTCGAAGGTCGCGAGCGCGACGCGTGCGTCCCAGCCCACGAGGCGACCGTTGGTCTTCCACGTCTGGAAGAACCACGCGGGACAGTCGCGGAAGGCACCGATCTGCTCGGCGATGAAGACACGCTCCAGCGCGATGCGGCCCTCGGGTGTCATGAGCGAGTCGGGATACGGCAGCGAGCCGGACCATTTGCCCACCATCGTCGGCAGGCCGCTCTTGCGCGCCTCTGCGAGGTAGCGGCTCGACGCTTCGACGAGACGGCGCACGCCCAAGGGACCCGTGGAGTCGGCGTTGTCGGTGTAGTGGTAGAGATGGCTGTCGAGCCACACGTTCTGATAGCGGGACTGCGCCATGAAAGCCCGCCAAGCCCGGGGCTGATCCGCGTCGGGCAGGATGACCACCGGGTCGGGACCGGCTGCATCGCGTATCGCCTCGTACGCCTCGCGGTAGTAGCCGCGCAGGTCGTGCAGCGACACCCCGTCGGTCAGGACCAGGCCGCGCCGCGTCTGGGCGAGCGGGTCGTCCGCAACCTCCAGACCGTAGAAGCCCTCGCGCATCTTGTAGCGGTCGGCCAGCGCGGAGAGGACCGCGACCATGTCCTGGCGGTACTCGCTGAACCGCTCGTGGTCGTGCACCAGCCCGGACCCCTCTGCCTCGCGCCCGGGAGCGATGCCCAGCGCCAGCACGACCTTGAGACCGACGTCCTCGGCCCACTCGAATGCCTTGTCCACGTAGTCGATACAGCCGATATAGGGACCGGGCTCGGGCCCGTCTTCGCCGAAGACGTACCAAGGGACTGCCAGCCGGACGGCATTGAAGCCGCGACCGGCTATCTGCACGAAGTCAGCCTGCTTGATGAAGCTGGCGTGATGCTGCTCGATGATCTCGTGATAGCGCCGCTCGCCCACCGCACGGATGAGCGTCGGCTCGTCGAGGGCACCGGAGTCGGCAAAAAGGCCGGGCGTGACCCACGACCGCAGCGTCAACCAACCCGTCAGGTTCACTCCGTGCAGCGCTCGCGAATCCATGCCAACCCCTTGAATCCCCGTCTGAAACCACCCCTGAAAACCAGTATACCCACGCTACTCGACGAAATAGGTCGCGCAATTGAGCGGCGTCTCGTACACGTCCACCTGCGATACGGGCAACCCGCGCTGTATCAAGCGGTCCGCGAAGTAGTGCGCGAGATTCTCCGCCGTCGTGCGGAAGGGCAGGACCGAGAGCGTGAAGCCCTCCTCCTCGAGGCAGACGACGGTCTTGTCCATGAGCGAGCCCTCCTCCACCAAGAAGGTGTGGTCGAGCCTGCCCGTCTCCTCGCGCAGGATGCGCTTGAACTCGCCGAAGTCGAGCACCATGTCGCGCTCGGTGCCCTCGGTCCCCAGCTCCCGCTGGCGGATGTAGGCAACCACGCGCCAGCGGTGACCGTGGAGGTTCTCGCACTTGCCGTAGTAGTCGGTCAGGAAGTGGGCCCCGTCGAAGCTGCTCTCGGTCTTGAGTCCGTACACGCCGGCCTACCCTTCGATCTTGACGATAGGGGCGAAGCCCTTCATCAGTTTTTTCGTCTTGCCCGTACGCGTGAAGTAGACCGTGATGGTGTCCTTCTCGGCGGCCTTCACCACGCCGGGGCCGAAGGTCTTGTGCGAGACCTGATCGCCGACCGCAAACGTCTCGGAGGCCTTGGCGGTGTTGCGCCGGATGGGCTCGGGACCCGCCGCCTTGTCGCGCGAGCCACCAGTCGAGCGCGTGTGGGAGCCAAAGACGTTGCCGCCGTACACCTCACTGCCGCGGCCCGAGCCGTAGGTACCGTGGCGGTCGCCGCGCTTCTCCCAGCCGACGCCCCTGAAGCCCGCCGAGCCGATCCCGATCGACTCGATGTGCTCCTCGGGCAGCTCGCGCAGGAAGCGGCTCGGCGCGTTTGCCGTGGTCGAGCCGTACATGCGGCGGGTCGAGGCATAGGTGAGGTAGAGCCGCCGCTCGGCGCGGGTGATGGCGACGTAGGCCAGGCGGCGCTCCTCCTCGAGCGTGTCGCCCTCCCCCTCCTTGGCATGGTGCGGGAAGAGGCCCTCCTCCATGCCGGCGACGAAGACGACGGGGAATTCCAGACCCTTGGCGGAGTGGATGGTCATCAGCGTCACGGCGCTCGTGCAGCCCGCGAGGCTGTCGAGGTCGGAGCGTAGGGCGAGCCACTCCATAAAGGCGGGAAGCTTCTCGGCCGCGACACCCGAGTCGGCAGGAGTTGCCTCGGGAGTCGACTGAGCGACAGCGGCAATAGTCGCTGCCTCTCCATTGGCTTCAGGCACCACCGTCGGTAGCGGCGCCGTCTCGAGGGCGCCCGCCGCCTTGAGCTGCGCCAGGGACTCCAGGGTCTCCGCGACGTCGTCGTGCGTCTCGTCGAACTCCGCCGCGACGCCGAAGAACTCGCGGATGTTCTCGATGCGGCTGTCACCCTCCACCGAGTGCTCCGCCTCGAGCGCCTGGATCAGGCCCGTCTTGTCCACGATCATCTCCACAACATCGGAGAGGTCGCCCGCATAGTGGCGGCCCGCCTCCACGGTGGACGTGAATTCCGAGAGCCCGTTGCGAACCTTGGCGGAGAGCATGCCCGTCTCGCCCACGCACATCTGCGCCGCTGCAAAGAAACTCACACCGTGCTGGCTGGCGTAACTTCGGATCTTGTTGATGGAAGTGGTACCGATGCCGCGACGGGGTGTATTGATCACGCGCAGCGCGCTCACGTCGTCGTCGGGGTTGACGACCAGCTTGAGGTAGGCGGTAACATCGCGGATCTCGGCGCGGTCGAAGAAGCGCGTGCCGCCCACGATCTTGTAGGGCACGCCGGCGCGCAGCAGCATGTCTTCGAGCACGCGGGACTGGGCGTTGGTGCGGTAGAAGACCGCGATGTCGTCGTAGCTCGTGCCGCTGTCGTGGAGTTTCTCGATCTCCGAGCCGATCCAACGGCCCTCGTCGCGCTCGTCGTCGGCCTGGTAAAGACGGACCTTGTCGCCGTCGCCCCGGTCGGTGAAGAGGCGCTTGGGCTTGCGGCGCGAGTTGTGCGCGACAACGGCGTTGGCCGCAGCGAGGATGTGGCCGGTCGAGCGGTAGTTCTGCTCGAGCTTGACGACGCGCGCCTCGGGATAGTCCTGCTCGAAGGCCAGGATGTTCTTGATGTCCGCACCGCGCCAGCTGTAGATGGACTGGTCGTCGTCGCCCACGACCATGAGGTTCTTGTACTTGGCTGCCAGCAGGTTGGTGATCTCGTACTGCACGTGGTTGGTGTCCTGGTACTCGTCCACGCTGATCTGTCGGAACCGCTCCTGGTAGCGCTTGAGCACGTCGGGATGCTGGGAGAGGAGCTCGTAGGCCTTGACCAGCAGGTCGTCGAAGTCCATCGCGTTGGCGCGGGCCAGGCGGTCCTGCAGGACAGAGTACACGCGGGCGGCTTTGCGGGTGAGCGGGTTGTTGTCACCCGCGGCCTGAGCCGACATCTCCTCGGGGCCGACCATTGCGTTTTTGGCCTGTGAGATGCGCGAGCGGATGGCTTGCAGGGGGAACTGCTTGGGGTCGATGTCGAGCTCGGTCATGATGGACTTGACCAGGCGCTTGGAGTCATCGTCGTCGTAGATGGTGAAATTGGACTTGTAACCCAGTTTGTCGGCGTCCTCGCGCAGCATGCGCACGCACATGGCGTGGAAGGTACAGACCCACATGCCGCGCGTACCGCCGGGAAGCAGGGCATTCAGGCGGTCGCGCATCTCGGCCGCCGCCTTGTTGGTGAAGGTAATGGCCAGCACCTGCCAGGGCCGCACGCCCTCGTCCGCAATCATGTGCGCGATGCGGTACGTGAGCACGCGCGTCTTGCCCGAACCGGCACCTGCGAGCACGAGGAGCGGGCCCGAGGTGCAGAGTGCCGCCTCGCGCTGGGCGGGGTTGAGCGAGTCGATATCCACCGCGCCCGAGCCTGACCAGGCTGGGCGAGCTGCCGGCTCCGATGCGGATGACAACTTCGCAATCGGCATCCCCACCGGCTGCGGCGCGGGCACTCCCGGAAGCGGCATAGGTTGCGGCGCGGGCACCCCCGGCATCGCCACCGGCTGGAGCGGCTGCGTATTCATGAAATCCTGAAATGACTGTCCCACGAGACTCCGATCGTCTTCTTTTTATCGCACTCAGTCTAACCCACGCACCGGACACCTTCATGCCGAGGCGGTCGGGGCGTCTTCACCGTTGGGACATGCGCGCGTATAGATAGCTACCTAGGCCACCGGGGACATGACAAGCCCCGTCACCTGTCAAGGGGCGTGACAAGCCCCCGTCCCCTGTCACATGGGGGATGTGACACTCCCCCGTCCCCTGTCACACCGGGAAGAGGTCGCGCAGGATACGGGCCATGCCGTCCTCGGCCACGGGCGGAGCGATGACATCTGCGACCTTCTTGAGCTGGTCGACGCCATTGGCCATCGCCACACCGCAGCCGGCGTACTCGACCATCTCGAGGTCGTTGAAGCCGTCGCCAAAGGCATAGCTGTCCTCGCGGGCGATGCCGAAATAGTCGAGCGCCCTCTGCAGGCCGACCGCCTTGGAGATCCTGCGCGAATAAAACTCCGCGTGGTTGCCCGTGCCGTTCTCGTCGATCTTGTCGAGCTGGCCGAGGTTGTTCCAGAGCTGGGCCAGCATGCCCGTATTTTGGATGGGAAAATCCGCCTCGAGCTTGATGCACTCGCGCAGCGCCTTTGCCCGGTCGAAATCCTGCACAAATTTGACCTTGTCGCCACCGGCAAACTGGCTGAAGTGACTCCACATACGCTCGAAACGACGGTCGATGTAGATGGTATCGCGCGCCTCGATCATGTACTGAGCGTGCAGTCCGTCGAGCACCTCCGCGGTCAGGCAGGCGGCTTTGAAACCCATGCGGCGCTCGGAGACGGGCTTGCCGCCGATCTCCACGTAGCCGCCGTTGAAGAGCACGTAGCCATCAAAGCCGACGCCCGTGATCGCCTCGCTGAGGAAGCCGAGCGGACGGCCCGAGGCGATGAAGATCTTATAGCCCTCGCCCTGCAGGCGGTGCAGCTCATTGACCGTGGACTGGGGGATGGTCGCGTCGTGCTTGCCGAAGGTGTCCATCAACGTGCCGTCGATGTCGAAGAAAAGCGCTTTTGCCACAGTCTGCCTTTCGTTGTGTCTATCGCGGAAGATTGTGACAGACGGGTGGTCATCGGCGCACAAGAAGGCCTCGCTCGCCACATCAAGCACATGCAACGCTAGCTACGGGCAACCCCGGTAGCGACCGCGACCCCTAGGAGTTTTCGTAGATGCTGATGTACATGACGTTGTTGCCCTCGTAGCGGACGTTGAGGCGGGCGCCGTCGCTGCGCTTTGCCCAGAGATAGCCGTCGCGCATGCTCTGCTCCTGATCGAAGCCCAGCGCCATACACCGCTGGATGTAGGCGTTGACCTGTTCGCGTGAGGTTTCGCCGATATAGGCGGTGAAATAGTCCTCGTCGGCGTTCATGATGTAGCCCTGGCCTGAGTCCGGCTCGGGCAGGACGCCCGCTATCGTGCTCTTTGGCCAGATCAGCGCGGACATGGGCTTGGGGGCCTCGACCGTGATGCTCATCTCGTTGTTGTCGAAGGAGTAATACGTCATGTACAGGCGGTAGCCTTCTTGGTTGAAGGCGGTGTACGAGCCTTCCGTATACTCCTGCTCGACGGTATAGCCGCTGCTCTGGCACGAGCTGACGTAGGCGCGGAAATCTGCCTCATCCACATTCTTGTATTCGACCGAGAGGTCGTCGCTCGAATTGGAGTTGATGTAACCCTGGCTACTGCCGTCAAACTCCGGTACCACCGTACCCAGCACGAGGCTGTCCCAGCTGACGGCGCCATAGTCACGCTCGGAAGAATACCCGCTGCCGCCGAAGCCGCCGCCGATGTCGTACAGCATGGGGACCAGGAGCAGGCCGGCGAGGACTATGCAGGTCGCCACGCGGCGTCCCGAGACCTTCTTGGCCAGGATATCGCGGAACACGACGGCCCACAGCAACGTCTGAAGCGCCAAGATCCCCGTGATAAAAAGATCATCGTCCACCAGGCTACCCAGCGTAGTGAAAAGGTGCATCGCCACGATGAGACCAACGACCACGAGTCCCACGATGCGGAGCAACAAGCTTGTCTTCTCGTCCTGCTGCGACCCCGCCTGCCGTCCAAACTCCCCCGCCTCGTGCAGGAGGTCGGCGACCTTGTAGGTGCTCCCGCAGTAGTCGCAGGTCACAAACTTATCGTTGTACGGAGAGACATGCAGCTGCGCGCCGCAGTTGCTGCAATGCAGCGACATGGCCTCCTCGTGGTTGTGGTTCATCGAATCCGTCCCCATCATCGAACGTAGATACCTGCTAGTAGCTAAACACTCGCGAGCGGCCGCGAACGTCATCACTTTGTAAGCTTTGTCTGAGAGGCGCGTTCCTGAAAACCCATGGGAGAAGAGCGCGTGCCAGACAAAATGCGCTTCCAAAGGGACCCGTCTGTACGCCTAATCGTAATCATACAGGGTGACGTACATCACGTTATTACCCTCATAACTGATGCTCAGGCGCAGGCTCCCCTTCCTGGCCGTCAGATAATCGTCGCCCATGCTCTCCTGCTGGTCGAAACCCGCGTCGATGCACTGCTGCATGTACGCCTTGACCTTGTCGCGCGACATACCATCGATATAGGCGGCAAAACTATAGTTGTCCGCCGAGCTGATATAGCCCTGCTCGGCATCGGGCGCGGGAATCTGCCCGGCTATCGAACCCGACGGCCACACGAGCGCGGTCACCGGTTTTGGCGCGTCTACCTCGATATTCATCCTTCCCTCAGAGAAAAGGAAGATCTCCAGGTGATAGCCGTCCTCATTGAAGGCCCGGAAGTAGATCTCCGAGTACTCCTGCTCGACGGTGTAGCCGGCCTCCTTGCACGCAGCGACGTAGGAGCGGTAGGCGGTCTCGTCGACGTCCGGGAACTCGATGTAGAGCTCCTCATTGCGATTGGTGAGGATGTGCGCTTTGTCGGCATCGAACGCAGGAATCTGCGAACCAAGCACAAGGCTATTCCAGTCGTACGACTCGTATGCGATGCCCGCATCGACGCCGGTCTCCTCATCGTCATGTGCATCGAATAGCACGGATCCGATGTCGGAGATCAGAACGATGACCGTGAGCACGGCGATAAGGATGAATATGACCTTCACCCGCGCTGCCTTTGCGGCAACTTCCTTGGGGGAAGCAACCTCCTGCTGCGGCTGATGCGACCGCGGCTGTTGCGGCTGCGGCTGCCGCGACTGTGGCTGGTACGGACGAACTGGCTTCGCGTCTCCTCCCAATAGCTCGGCCACGCTATACGTGCTGCCGCAATAATCGCAGGTCACGAAGTCATCGTCAGCGGAGGTGATGTGGAGCTGCGCCCCGCAGTTGCTGCAGTGCAGGGAATCCACTTCGCTGTCTTCGTCGCGCGCCATGTGCATCCTTATCCGCCACGATTTACCAGCCCATTGTAACGTAGGACATCATGCAACCGAGAAAAGTGGCACCCCGGAGGGGCAGACGGCACTGGCATGTTCAACCGAGGTCGCGTTGCTGATAGAGGCCGTTGTCGGCGAAACCGAGGCCGCGGTAGTATTCGCGCGTACCGACGGAACTGATGACGTTGATGCGCGTATAACCGGCCTCGCAGGCTATACGACAAGCCTCTTCCACGAGACGCCGGCCCAGACCGCGGTGCTGCGCGTTGCCGTCCCCCGCGCCCAGATGGGCGGTGCGGCCGTACACGTGAACCTCGCGGATCATCGCCTCACCCTCGCGTATGCGCAGGTCGGCGGCATGGTCGCGCACATAGGCCTGGTCCGGCAGCGAGAGGCGCAGGAAGCCGGCGATGCCGCCCTCGGGCGTCACCCACTGGATGAAGTGCTCCTGCGTCACGTCCGTCTTGTACGGTACGTCCTGGAGCGCGAGGTCATCAAGACGAACGTCGTCCCCCTGGATCTCCCGCATGCGGATCTCCTGCACCTGCGGGCGCAGGCCGCGGCGGTCGATGGTCTGCTCCACCATCTGACGTAGGTTGGTCTGCTTGTTGCCCGCTACGATGTCGGTCGAGGGGATGTCGCGGATCATGCGGCTCACACGCGTCCACGCCGGCGTCGCTATGATGTCGTCCACGAGGATGTCGACCAGCTGCTCGCGGGTGTAAGGGGTCCACGCGCCCGATACGGCGAGCCGCATGAGCCCCGTGCCCGCCACCAGCGCGCAGGGGTAGAGCTTGACTTCGTCGGGTGCGAAGGCGGCACCGGTCGCAAAGGTGCGGTAGTCGTCCGCGTCGGTTTGCGGTGTGGCACCCACCAGGTTGACCATGAAGTGGGCGTGGATCTTGAAACCGTACAGGCGCGTCAGGGCAAAGGCGTCCTCGATGCGCCCCACCGTGAGGCCGCGGTCGTTGCAATCGAGCAGGTCCTGGCGGATACCCTGCACGCCGATCTGCACCTTGGTACAGCCGAGCTCGCGCATGAAGGTCAGGCTCTCGGGCGTGATCGCGTCCGGACGCGTCTCCACCACGAGGCCCACGACGCGGTGGGCAGCGCGTTCGTTGATACGGTGCTGTTCGCGCAGGCTGTCGAGGGTGCTGGTTTGTCTTGCCGATACGCGCTGCCAACCGGGGTCATCGCGGTAGAGCTCGGCTATCGCCTGGTTGTAGGTGAGGTCGCCGGCGTCGATGCGTGTCTGGGTCGCGGCGGTACGGGCACGCAGCTCACCGGGCTCGTCGGCCAGGCCCGCACCGTGGTAGGCGTCGCGGATCCCCCGCACGCGGCCCCACGAGGCGTCGCCGTCGTTGAGCGCGCGGAAGAGCTGCTCCACGAACCAAATGCGGTATCCGCGCGGGTAGTCGTCCCACGTGCCGCCTAGCACGATCAGCTCGACCTTGTCCGTCGGGTGCCCCATCTCCGCCAAGACGTGCAGGCGCACCGCTACCTGCAGGTAGGGATCGAAGAAGCTGTGCTCCGCTCGCTGGCAGGCAGGCTCGTCCCAGATGTAGCTCTTGGGCATCCGCACATCGTTGGGACAATAGAGGCAGGCGCCGCCGCACGGCCAGGGTTTGGTGAGGACCGAGATGGTAGCGACGCCCGAAGCCGTGCGGCGCGGCTTGAGCTGCAGCAGGCGCACGAGCTCCGCCTCGGTAGCCAGGTCGATGCCCCAGCTGGACCAGCGGGCGGGGTCGTCCTTCTTCACCGCGCGGTAGTAAGGCAAGAGCTGACGCTTGGCATAGTGGTCCGCGTTGTCCGAGATTCCCTTGTTGGCATTGAGGATGATACGGGCGAGCTGCCGCGCATCGGGCGTCTCGCCGCGCCGGATGCGCGCTACTATTTCGAGGAGTATCTCTTCCATGGCTCCGCATTGTAGCAGCCGCATCACTCGCCCGTCCGCCGCCATGCGCCTGCATGCACGATGACGTCAGCACCCTACAGCGCGTCCAACCATCTACCCGTCCAAACGTCCCGAGAGGCCCATGAACCGCGAAACCGCGCTCTTCCTCAACCGCATGACCAGCGATTTCTATCGCGACAACGCCCGGTCTTTCTCCGACACGCGCCAGGCGCCGTGGGAGGGCTGGCGCACGCTCGTGAGCCTGCTGCATGATGCATGGGATACGAGGTCGGACTCGGGGGTCGACAGCGAGGCGCCCTGCGCATCGGTTCCCGGCACCGCCATACCCGCCCACAGCATCATTGATCTGGCTTGCGGCAACCTGCGCTTCGAGCGCTTCCTTGCGAGCGAGTTCCCAGGTAGACCGTTTGTCTTCCACGCCTACGATAATTGCGATGCGCTCGCGCTCGGATGCGCGAACGCAACCGCCACGCATCATCCTGTCGATATCGTGCGCTTCCTTCTTGACGAGAGGCCCCTGTCTCTCCCGACGGACTGCGATCTCGCCGCGTGCTTCGGCTTCTTCCACCACATACCGACCGCGGAGGCGCGTGTGCGGGCACTGGACCAGCTGCTCAACGCCGTGAAACCGGGCGGCATCACGGCCGTCTCGCTCTGGCGCTTTGCCGACGACGAGCGCACGCGGGTCAAGGCCGAGAGCGCGACCGCGCGTGCCCTTGCGACCCTATCCGACACGCGCCCAGACCTCGTCGGCCAGCTCGGCAAGGACGACTATCTGCTCGGTTGGCAGGACACCCGCTCGTCTTTCCGCTACTGCCATAGCTTCTCGGAAGATGATGTTGACCGGCTCGCTGAGAGAGCTATCGGGCAGGCGCGGCTGCTCGCCCGCTACCGTGCGGACGGCAAAAACGGCAGGTCAAACGAGTATCTCGTCTTCCGCAGGGAGGATACCGATGAGTAACGCATCATATGAGGAGGCCCGCATGCGCCTCCGCTCCGCCGTGACAGCGCTTGGCTATCCTGTCGATCTCGCGTTGGCGCTGGAGGCCCAGCTCGGCACCGAGTCCACCATGCTCAAAATGGCGTCGTATCTGCGCGGAGCCAAGCCGGGCAGCATCGAGGAGATAGCGGACGAGGCAATCGCGATCATATCCTTCCGCGACACGTGGCGCGAGCGCAAGATCAGCGAGCATGCCAATGCCAAGATCACGGAGTTTTACAACCGTCCGGACCGGCCGGGTATGGATGACTGAGACCGTTTTCTTGCTCACACTGGGACTAATCCTGCCCACACCGGCACTATCTCACATCGTCTCAGCCGACATGAAGCGGCTCGGCTACCCTGACTTGACATTCTGACCCTTTTGTTGCAAATGGCTTGGGCGCGTCGCCGAGAATCGCCTGGTAGATGAGGTAGTTTTTTGGTGTCGGCAAAACCCCGTTTTTTCCTTCACTTGGCGCATTTCTAAAACAGCAGGTAGATGCGGTGCACCCGCGATCGTCATTACGTATTTGATGCGAAAACCGGTATGTTTGCAACAAAGGGGTCAGAATGTCAAGTCAGGGGTACTACGCCCGCGATCAAAGGACTCGGCAACCCACGCACCGCGGTATTTCCCGTCGCAGTGTTTCCCACCGCCGGGCGAAGGCGCATCAAGGCTGTGTGACTTATAGCTGGCCTTCCCACTGACGGCTGTGGTTTATTGTGGGGCTTTGCACAGATGGGCACTGCGCCCACAACTATCCCACATCGCTTCGCTAAGGTAGTTGCTTCAACGATTGAAGCCTCCCGAGCATACGGCTCGGCAGACGGCACCATCAGAAAGTAGAATTCCCGCATGACACATACCAGTACCACGTCCGTCGCCTTTGCAGGCCTCGGGCTTTCCACCACGACGCTTGCCGCGGTCGACGACCTCGGCTATACCGAGCCGACGCCCGTGCAGGCGGCCGCGATTCCCGAGGTCCTCGCCGGTCGCGACCTGCTCGCCGCCGCCCAGACCGGCACGGGCAAGACGGCCGCCTTCCTGCTGCCGACCATGGACCGGCTCAGCCACGCGCGTCATGGCCGCGGCCCGCTCATGCTCGTCGTGACCCCCACGCGCGAGCTCGCAAACCAGATCGAGGATGTCGCGGACGCTATCGCCGCGCGCACCAAGCACCGTTGCACGACCGTGGTAGGCGGCGTCGGCTACCAACCGCAGATCGACGCGCTGCGCCATGGCACCGACCTGCTCGTCGCGACGCCCGGCCGCCTGGTCGACCTCATCGACCAGGGCGCATGCGACCTCGGCGATGTGGAGGTCCTCGTGCTCGACGAGGCCGACCGCATGCTCGACATGGGCTTCATGCCGCAGATGCGCAAGATCGTCGCGCAGATTCCCGTCGACCGCCAGACGCTGCTGCTGTCCGCCACGCTCGACGACAGCGTGCTCGCCAACGTGCATAACCTGGTGCACAATCCGGCCCGGGTCGAGATCGCCCACAAGGGCGTCGCAGCCGACACCATCGACCAGTATGCGCTTCCCGTCTCGCTCGAGGCAAAGAACGCCCTGCTCGCCAAGGTCCTCAAACAGACCGGTCCCGAGCACGTGATCGTCTTCACCCGCACCAAGCACCGCGCCGACACCGCCTGCAAACGTCTGCGCCGCGCGGGCATCTCCTGCGCCCCCATCCACGGCAACCGCAGCCAGAAGCAGCGCGAGCACGCCCTGGCGGACTTTCGCGAGCACAAGACGGAAGTGCTGGTCGCAACCGACGTGCTGGCGCGCGGCATCGACATCTCCGACGTGCGCTACGTGGTCAACTTCGACGTCCCCGAGGACCCCGAGGACTACATTCACCGCATCGGCCGCACGGGGCGCGCGGGCGAAGCCGGCTGGGCGCTCACCTTCGTGACAGAGAACGACTTCGAGGATTTCCGCCGCTGCGAGTCGCTGATGAACCGCCTGGTACCGACCTATAGCTGGGACAATGCCGAGGACCTGGGCGAGGAGCCGCCCGTCCTCGACCCCGACCGTGTGGCGCGCCCCGCCAAGGGCATCCGTCGCACCAAGCGTACCGCCGCCGTCAAGCAGCAGCAAGCCGCCCGCAAGAAGGAGCTGACCGAGCGCGCCGCCGCCAAGCGCGCACAGGGCCAGGCAGCTAAGACCAAAGCCGAAGCTGAGCCCGTGCCTGCGCATGTGCCTGCAGAGCCGACGCCCAAGGGCTCCACAGCCGACACCAAGCCCGCCTCCCCAACCCCCGCAGCCACCACTGCGTCCGCCTCCCCCAAGGCAAAGCGCAAGAAACAGCGCCGCATGATACCCAAAATCACACCCAAATCCGAGCCGCTGACCAGGGCGGAGCGCAAGCCAGACGATTCGCGCAAGGCAAAGAAGGGCAACGGCAAAGCTCGGAAGCCCAAGCAGGCAGACAGCAAACGTGTAGCCGACAAGCGTCGCGACCTCGACGCACCGCGCGGGTTTGTGAGCGAGGCGACCGCGGCCAAGCGCCGCAAGGGGTCCCGCCATCCCGGCGACCTCGGTGGCCGCCGCTAGCGTCCCACCAGTGCGGCGCTCTATCGGAGTAGAATCCCGCGGTGAGAATTCAAGCGCGGGAACCATAAGCGCACCATGCCGAGGAGGCAGCACCATGAGGATCTTTGACCTGCACTGCGACACGTTGGACGCCCTGGCGCTGCGGGATGTCACGGCGGGCTTCTCGGACCAGCTGGGAGCAGACAGGTCGGGCGACCTGGCCGACAACGACCTCCATCTGGCAGGCAATCGCATGCGAGCAGCGTCCGATGGCTGGGCCCAGTGCTACGCCGTCTGGGTGCCCGATGACCTGACGGGCACCGACCTCACGCCCCTCGCCTTCTACGATCGCTGCCAGCGCTACTTCGCCGCCCAGATGGGGGCCCACCCCGATGTCTTCGCTCAAGCAAGACAGACGGGCGACGTGGAAGACGCCCTCTCAGCCGGCAAAGTCGCCGCTCTCCTGACCATAGAGAACGCCGCCCCCGTGACCAGCCTCGAGGCGCTCGACCGGATGGCAGCCGACGGTGTGCGCATGATTACCCTCACCTGGAACGGCGCCAACCAGATCGCCGGCGGCGCCCGGGAGCCGGGCGGCCTGACCGCCTTTGGACGACAGGTGGTGCGCCGCATGGGCGAGCTGGGCATCGCGGTGGACGTGAGTCACCTCTCCGACCAGGGGCTGGCGGATGTGCTGGCGGTAACCGATGCGCCGCTCGTAGCCAGCCACTCGAACTCGCGCGCCATCTGCAACCACCCGCGCAACCTCACCGACGACCAGTTCCGCGCCATCGCCGAGCGCGGTGGTCTCGTGGGCATCAACTACTACCGCGCCTTCATCCGCGAGATGGGCGAGGCGGAGGCGGCCTCCCCCGCCCGCGAGGTGACCTTCGACGAGCTCTCCGGCCACATCGAGCACTTCCTCGACCTGGGCGGAGAGAAGACACTCGCGCTTGGCAGCGACTTCGACGGCAGCGACGTGCCCGCGTGGCTAGACGGTTGCGAGCAGGTCCCGAGCTTCATCGACCGTCTGGCCGACCGCTTCGGCGCCGACATCGCCCGACGTATCGCCTACGACAACGCCGCGTCCTTCTTTGATTAGGCAAAGGCCCTCGGATAAGAGACCGAGGGCCTGTCGGTATAGGGTGCCGTCGGACCGAGGGGCAAGCTAGAGCTGCTCCTCCAGCCAGTCAATGATGGTCTGCTCGACCTCGAACTTGATCTCGTCGTAGTTGTGGATCTCGTGGCGGAAGCCGCTCCACAGGTGGGTCGTCACGTCCTTGTGGCCCGTGTCGATCAGCCAGTTGGCGCACTGGTAGACGCCCTCGCCGTAGTTGCCGACGGGGTCCTGGTCGCCGGACATGAGAAGGATGGGCAGGTCGGACGGCACGCGCTCGGCCCACTCCTTGCCCTCGATGCAGAGCATCATGTCGATGAAGTCGCGCATGCTGATGTTGTCCGTCGGGTGCGTGAAGGCGTCGAAGGGGTCCTCGGCGTGGTCCTTCTGGACCCAGGGGTCGTGGCAGATCCACTCGTTGCCGCGCGTGGCGCCCTCCTCGCAGCGGTCGAACATCCAGCCGAAGAGCTTGGCCGTGACCTCGGGGTTGGAATCGTGAGCGTGGCCGGACTGGCAGAGGTCGTCGGCCAGCTTGCGCGCCTCCTGCGTGGTCGCAAAAGTGCCGGTCGTGCCGCAGTAGACGGCACCCTGGAGCAGGCTGCCGTACTTGGCGGAGAAGTCACGGGCGATCATGGAACCCATCGAGTGACCGAACATGAAATAGGGCAGGTCGGGGTACTTCTCGCAGACGAGGTCGTGGAAGGTCTTCTCGTCCTCCATCATCGTGTGCGGACCGCCGTCGCCCCAGTCACCCCAGGAGTCGTTGTCGACGGCGGTGGCGCCGTGGCCCACGTGGTCGTCGGCGGCGACGATGAAGCCCGCATCCAGATACGCAACGATCATATGCAGGTAGCGGCGGGAGTGCTCGCCAAAGCCATGGACCAGCTGCACGATGCCCTCGGGCGGGCAGGCGGGCACATATATCCAGCCTGTGACCTTGTCGCGACCGTTGTAGGAATCGAACTTGACCTCATGCAGCATGGGAACCTCCCTCGGCTGACGGATAGGATGCTTCAATTATTGCAAGCGCCTCATCGCCGTAATCACCGACCACCGCGGACGGATTGCTTTGCTCCGCAAGCGGAAAACGCTGGAAATTTCCCCGTTGACACAATATGTATAGCAGCTATATCGTTCTGGACAAGGAGGTTATCATGCCAGCTGTCATGGACGCCGTACAGATGAATGTCCGTATCGATCGCGAGCTCAAGCGGGAGGGGGACGCGGCTTTGGCCACCATCGGCTACACGCCCTCGCAGGCCGTCCGCGCGCTCTGGGAAAACGCCGTCCGTTTGCGAAGAAACCCCGATGCGCTGAGGAACTATCTCGCCGAGCAAGATGCGACACCCCTAGCACGGCCCACCGCAGGGGAGGGCAAAGAAACCCCATGGGAGGAAGATGAGGGTCTCCGTACCCATGAGGCGCGCATGCAAGCAATCCGGCAACGATTCGCGGACATCGGCATAGATACGTCTGCGCCATACGCCGATAACGAAGACGATGACGACGCACGCGAGGCAATTCTGTTCGAGCGCTATTGGGAGGAGCACAGATGAGCGAAACGGCGCCACTTCTTATACTCGATACCAACGTATGGCTCGATGACGCCATAGTGTGGCGTCAGGGCCACGAGAGCGCCCGAGACCTTATTTGCTATGCGAGGCACCACAACGTCGAGCTTGCCTACGCCGTCACCGCAGTCAAGGATGTCTTTTACATCGCGGAGCGACAATTCAAGAAATACGCTCGCGAGATGCAGGGCACCCTTACGGAGGCTGGCGCCGCGGCAGCCACCGACAGCGCCTGGGATGTCGCAGACGGGCTCAACGACGTCGCCACACCCATCGGAATGGATCTGGCAGACGTGTGGATGGCACGCAAGCTGCGTTCTGTCCACAACGACCTCGAAGACAATCTCGTGATAGCCGCCGGCGAACGTGCCAACGCGGACTATATCGTCACATCGGATGCCAAGCTACTCGCAAATCCGCATGTACATGCGCTGACTGCCGCGGACATGCTTACGCATCTGCAGCTTTTCGCGGCATAAGAATCTCCAGGGGCGGCACCCCTCGGGGCATGTTGTAAAAGTCGATTCTCGGGTGTTGGCTTGAGCAAGCGAGTAAAAGCGTTCTTCTTTTGTGAGCGCCTTGACCCGAGGGGTGCCGCCCCGGGCGTTCCTACGCTCCCCAGACGCGCTCGGCGATACGGCGGACGAGGGCGACCTTGGCCCACTGCTCCTCCTCGGTGAGCACGTTTCCCTCCTCGGTCGAGGAGAAGCCGCACTGCGTGGAGAGGCGCAGCTGGTCGAGAGGCACGTACTGCTCTGCCTCGTGGATGCGCGCGACCACGGCGTCCTCGTCCTCGAGCTCGGGGAATTTGGAGGTGATGAGACCCAGCACCACGATGCGGTCCTTCGCGTAGCGCAGCGGCTCGAAGTCGCCGGCGCGGTCGGAGTCGTACTCCAGGAAGAAGCCATCGTAGTTAGTCTGGAAGAGCTGCTCGGCAACGGGGGCATAGCCGCCGGAGGAGAACCAGGTGCTACGGAAGTTGCCACGGCAGACATGGGTCGTGATGGTCATGTCCGCGGGCTTTGCCTCGAGCGCCTCGTTGATCGTGCGCACGTAGCGCTCCTGCAGGGCGTGGAGGTCGATGCCCTGCGCCTCGTAGGCGGCGCGCTTGTCGGCGTCGCAGAGTTCGCCCCAGCTGGTGTCGTCGAACTGCAGGTAGCGGCAGCCCAGGTCGTAGAAGGCTTTGATGGCATGCTGGTAGGCGACCGCGATGTCGTGGGAGAGCGCGTCTTCATCCCGATAACGCTCGATGGGCCGGTAGGTCGCCTTGCCGCGGACGCAGGGGATGAGGTGCAGCATGCTCGGCGCGGGGATGGTGAGCTTGGTCGGGTAGCCGCCGGCAATCTCGGTCAGCCTGCGGTAGTGCTCGACGAAGGGGTGGTCTGCCGGGAAATCGATCTTGCCCGTGAAGCGGAGCTGGGCACCCTTGGGCTTGGGGCCCTTGAACTCCACGGACCAGTTGGTGGTATCCACGTGCTCCACGCCGTCGAGCGCCTTGAGGAAGTCGAGGTGCCACATAGCGCGGCGGAACTCACCGTCGGTCACAGCCTTGAGGCCGGCCTTCCGCTCGGCTGCGACGAGCTCGGCGATGGCCTCGTCCTCGACCGCGGTCAGCTGGTCGCGATCGATCTTGCCCTCGGCGAATTGTGCACGGGCTTCCTTGAGGTAGGCGGGGCGCAGGAAGCTGCCGACGATATCGTAGGTGTAGGGAGGCTGCTTGAGATTCTGATCGGGCATATCTTCTCCTAGTGGTTTGGTTGGCTTTTCCGTGTGCGCAAACCATGGTAGGACGAAGCACCCAGTTAGCGTTAATATCTATTTCTTTGTATTTGTTATAGTTATTATCTATAACAAACACTCCGAGGGTTGCCATGAAACTCCAACAGCTCCGCTACCTCGTCGCCATCGTCGACTGCGGCTCCTTCAACAGGGCGTCGCAGACGCTCTACGTGACCCAGCCCACCATGTCCAAGGCCATCGAGGACCTGGAGCGCGAGATGGGCATCACCATCCTGGCGCGCACCAACCGCGGCGTCACGCTGACGGAGGAAGGCACGCGCTTCCTCTCCTACGCCCGCCAGGTGGTCGAGCAGGCCGACCTGCTCGAGGAGCAGTACAAGGGCAGCACGCCCGCACGGCGTGTCTTTTCCATCTCGTCGCAGCACTACGCCTTTGTCGTCAACGCCTTCGTCCGCCTGGTGCAGGACGTCGGACGCGACCGCTACGAGTTCTCCCTGCGCGAGGGCCGCACCGCCGACATCATCGAGGACGTGCGCCTGGGCCGCTCCGAGCTGGGCGTCATCTACCTCTCCCACTTCAACGCGGAGGTCATGGAGCGCGTCTGCCGCAACGCCGGGCTCTCCTTCACGGACCTCTTCACGGCGACGCCGCACGTCTTTGTCGGCCGGAACAACCCGCTCGCACAACGCGCGTCGGTCACCCTCGAGGACCTCGTCCCCTACCCGCGGCTCTCCTACGACCAAGGCGAGCGCAACAGCTTCTATTTTGCCGAGGAGCTCTACAGCGTGGCCGAGGCGCCCAAGTCGATCGTGGTGCTGGACCGCGCCACCCTCTTCAACCTGCTGATAGGCCTCAACGGCTACACGATCTCCTCGGGCGTGCTCTCCTCCGACCTCAACGGCACGGATATCGTCTCGGTCCCGCTCGCGGGGGACGAGGTGATGCGCATCGGCTACCTGCAGCAGGCAGGTCGGCCGCTCTCCCCCGTGGCGAAACGCTACCTCGGGCACCTGCGCGACTACATCGCCGAGTACGACGAGGCGGGGCCGCGCTAGATAGTGTCCTGTACCCGTCGTATCATCTTGGAAGGACCACAGGGGGAGGGGGCCGATATGGCAGAAGACAAGACATGCGCACGGACATCAGCGCCGTCGAAGGTGTGGTGGTGCGACCTCCGCACCCATGGCAAGACAAGCCGGCCGCAGATGCTGGAGAGGCTCTGCCGCAAGGCGGGTCTTGTCGACATGGACCTCGCGAACAAGTTCGTGGCGATCAAGATGCATTTCGGGGAACCAGGCAACCTGAGCTTCCTGCGTCCCAACTATGCGCGCGTCGTCGCCGACCTCGTGAGGGAGGCGGGCGGCAAGCCCTTCCTCACGGACTGCAACACGCTCTATGTCGGTGAGCGTAAAAACGCGCTCGACCACCTGGACGCCGCAACCGCGAATGGCTTCGGCCCGCTCACGACCGGTTGCCAAGTCATCATCGCCGACGGCCTCAAGGGGACCGATGACGTGGAGGTGCCCGTCACGGGCGGCGTCCATGTACAGAAGGCCAAGATCGGCCGTGCAATCATGGACGCGGACGTCTTCATCTCGCTCACGCACTTCAAGGGACACGACCAGACCGGCTTCGGCGGCGCGCTCAAGAACATCGGCATGGGCTGTGGCAGCCGCGCGGGCAAGATGGAACAGCATGCGGCGGGCAGGCCTCACGTCGACCAGGAGCGCTGCATCGGTTGCATGGCCTGCGCCAGCGCCTGCGCACACGGGGCGATCTCGCATCGCGCCGAGCACCCCCGCCTGGCCTCGATCGACCAGACCAAGTGCGTCGGATGCGGCCATTGCATGGGCGTCTGCAACCAGGACGCAATCGTCCCCAACGACGAGGCGGCCACCCAGATCCTGGGCGAGCGCATCGCGGAGTACTCCAAGGCGGTCTGCGACGGGAGGCCCTGCTTCCACGTGTCGCTCGTTATCGAGGTCTCGCCCAACTGCGACTGCTGGGAGCTCAACGACTCCCCCATGGTCCCGGACATCGGCTTTTTTGCGAGCTACGACCCGGTCGCCCTCGACCAGGCCTGCGTCGACGCGGTCAATAGCGCGCCGACGAACCCGCTCTCCGTCCTGGCAGACGAGGAGCATGCGCACCCGGACGACCCCCGCATCCACGATCACCTGCACATGGCCAACCCCAACACCAGCTGGGAGGCCACGCTCGAGCACGCGGAAAAGATCGGCCACGGCACGAGAAGCTACGAGCTCATCAAGGTATAGGAGCCTATCGGAATGTCATTTCGTAGACGCTGGCTGCCTATAGTGCTCGCCGGTCTTTTCATCTGGGCGATGGTCTCGGCTGCCGCCGTGTCGGACACGTGGGAGCTCCTCTTCCCGGAGGCCGCCGCGATACTCTGCGGCGCCTGGATCCAGCCGGCGCAGGCATGGAACGTCGACCGCCCCCGCATGCTCGCGCTGATGGCGATCGGTTCGGTCGCGGGTGTGGCCATGAACCTCTGGCTACCCGTGCCCCTGGTCGTGAAGGCGCCGCTCGGCTTTGCCTTTGTGGCCCTGACCATGCATGTCTTTGCCGCCGATATGACCCCCATGGTCTCGGCGGTCGTCCTGCCGCTCCTGCTCGGCACGACCGACTGGCTCTACCCCGTCGCCGTCGTGGTCATCGTGACGCTGATCTGCGCCGGCCAGGTCGTCCTCGAGCACGTGGGGCTCCGCGAGCCCATCGCCTACACGCCGCTGCGTCTGCCCGCCGGGGAAGCCCTGCGGTCCTGGGGCAAGCGCCTCGCGGTCTTCTGCCTGCTGGCGCTGCCCGCCTATGCCCTGCACCAGCCCTTCTTTGCCGTGCCGCCCCTGCTGGTCGTCTATACCGAGCTCTCGAGACCAGACAACAATCTGCGCCGTCGCCCACTGCGCGGGATCGGTGTCCTGGTCTGCGCCGCGCTCATCGGTGCCGGCGCCCGTGCGACAGCGGTCGCCCTCGCCGCCGCAGGTTGGGGCAGCCTCGGCTATGTCGCTGTCACCCCCGTGGCCTACACCTTGCTCGTGGTCGCCTGGGACCGGTTCCGCACGTGGCTGCCGCCGGCGGGGGCGGTCGTCTTGCTCGCCCTGCTCGCCCCCGTGCCGGTGCCTGCGCTCTACGCCCTCGAGGCGTCGGTCGGCGCCTGCGTATGGGTCGCGGCCGCGCTGCTCTGCTTCAAGGGCGCCTCGCCCGAGGAGCAGGATGATTCCACGCATCCCGCACAACGTACACCAGACAGCAAATTTGCGTTCGCACTCGACGCAATAAAGAATGAAAATAAATACTAACGCGCAAGAGCACACAACCTGGAAGGAGCCGGGTATGGCAATCACGGTGAACCTGTACTACACGGGCACGGACGGCGCGGCAAAGAAGTTCGCGGACGAGATGGTCGCATCCGGCACGGTCGATGCCATCCGCGCCGAGCCGGGCAACCTCAAGTACCGCTACTTCCAGCCGCTCGACGACCCCGAGACCATCCTGCTGATCGACAGCTGGGAGAGCCAGGAGGCCATCGACGCCCACCACGCCTCCCCGATGATGGCCACGCTCGCCGCGTTGCGCGACAAGTACGACCTGCACATGCAGGTTGAACGCTATGTCTCCGACGACACGATGCCCGAGACCGACCAGCAGTTCATCCGCAAGTAGGGCTAGATTCCTTCTACCTTGACGCCGGCGCGCAGGCCGAGGACCCACGCAACCAGCGCGACTCCCATGATGCCGACGATCAGCAGACCGAGGCCGATGATGTAGGTGGGCCAGGGCAGCATGATGACCGCGGTGCCCACCGAGCCGAGCACGGTGCAGACGAAGTTGTAGAGCGAGCTCACGCTGCCGGCGTCGCCCTCCTGCTGCTCGAGCAGGAGGTTGGCCGCAAAGGGGCGGATGGCCGCCTCCAGCACCGCATATACCATGAAGCAGACCCAGAAGGCCAGGGGCGCCAGGCTGCCGACCGCGAGCATCGCCGCGCCGCACAGTATGGCACCGGCCATCATGAGCGACGCGTATTTCTTGCCCGGCATGCGCTCCAGCAGCATGACCGACAGCGAGGGGCCGAAGGCGGCGAAGAGCGCCGACGCCGCAAAGAAGTACGTGTACTGCTGCTGGGTCAGGCCGAACTCCTCGACGTAGATGTAGGGTGCCGAGCCGATATAGGCCATGAACGGCAGGTTGACCGCCGAGAGAATGAGCAGGGCAAAGGTGAAGCCGGGGTTCTTGGCCACGACGACCAGGCGGCCGAGCGAACGGGATACGGGCACCTGGCTGCGCTCGTTCTCGGGCAGGCTCTCCTCGAAGAGCAGTGAGAGAATCAGGCAGAGGATCGCGACCGCGCCCTGGATCAGGAAGATGGCATGCCAAGGCAAGACGGTCAGGACGAAGCCGCCCAACAGCGGCCCCACAATCGGGACAACCACGAAGAGGGTCTGGATGAGCGAGAGCGCCTGCTCGCGCTTGTCCTCGTAGAAGCAGTCCTTGGCGAGCGCGGTGCACATGGTGTCGATCGTGCCGGCACCGAAGCCCTGCACAACGCGGGCGGCGATCAGCGTGCCGATGGTCGGTGCGGCGGCACACAGCACGCTACCGGCGGCATACAGGAGCGACCCGCCAATCAGGACGGGACGCCGGCCCAGCTTGTCGCTCACGGGGCCGGACAGCAGGAAGCCGAGCGCGTTGGCCACGAAGAAGAACGTGATGGTCTGCCCGACCACCGCCTCCGTCGTGTGGAAATAGTTAGGCAGCTCGGGCAGGGCCGGGGTGTACATGTCCGACGACAGCGCGCCGAAGACCGTCGCGAGCACCATCAGGGCGAGCAGCCCTCCGCTGCCCAGACGCGGCTGTTTGACGGATATCCAGTTGGAAAAAGCCATCGTTCCTCCTTTGCGCCCCGCGGCGCAAAAGGGGCGCCCGGTAGCCTTTTGCAAACCGGGCGCCCCCGACACCTTCTCCGACATTGGCGACTGCGGCCGCCTGCCCTCCGGTGACTCTGTTGTCTGACGATTGCCTACCCTACCGAGCAGCGAAAAGACAGTCAAACAACCCGCAAGACATTCTCACATTCTCCATGCCTATTGCAACAGCTCGCCCTCGACCCATCCATCAAGGTCGTTGTCTATCTCACGCACGACACGGGCGGGCACGCCCAGCGCAAGGGAATTGTCTGGTATGTCATGGGTCACTACGGCACCGGCGCCGACAACGACGTTGTTTCCGATGTTGACGCCCGGCAAGATGACTGCACCCCCGCCAATCCAGACATCATTGCCGATGTGGATCGGTTTCGCCACTCCCAGACGATTGCGCCTGCCGCGCGGCGTGAGCGGATGGTTCACAGTGGATATGAGCACATGCGGGCCAATCATGACCCAATCGCCCATCGTCACCTCAGCCACATCGAGTATGGTGCAGCCGAAGTTGATGATGAGATGATCACCGACACTGATATTCTTACCGTTGTCGCAATTGAAACCCTGCTGCACCGATGCCCCGACGCCCGCATGCCCGAAAAGCTCCTCGGCGACAAACCGCTCCTGTTCGGCAAAATCGAGGGCTGGGATACGGTTGTATCGTTCGATGTTTGCGATTGCCTGTCGGCGACGCGCGCCGAGCTCGCGATCGGTAAAGCGGTATTCGAGTCCCGCTTCCATCTTCTCAATCTCAGTCATATAGCCGGTCTCCTATTGCACATCGACGATTTCACCGATAAACATGGAGTGCACGCCCATGGTCTGATAGTACTTCTGCATGACCTCGGCGGGGATGGCTGCGGGATCGAGCGGCTGCTCCATGAGCTTGCGGCAGACGATGGTGGTATCCGCCTCCTCGAAGGTCACACCATGCTCAATGGGCTTGGGGGTAAGCTTGGTCAGGGCCACCTTGTCACCGTCGCGGCCGCTCTTGCTGCCGAGGATCTGCAGGTCGTCCCTGTACTCCTTCGGGAAGAGGCTCACGACGAAGTAGTCGTTCTGCTCGACAAAGCCAAAGGTATAGCGGCTCGGCACGACATAGGCGGTCACGACGGGTTTCCACCAGAGGTTCCCGGTCTGGCCCCAGGCGATGGTCATGGTGTTCCATACATCGCCCTCGCCCGCGGTGAGCAGACCCCACTCGGAGGCGAGACGGTCGACGATCTGATTCTGTGCGGTCTGAATGTCCATGGTTCTTCTCCTTTTCCGATCGATGGACTAAAGCAACAAATGATGATTGCGGACACTACACGAGGTTGAAGAGGATGAGCGAGCAGATGCCGATCGCCACGGCAGGCGGGTCGATGTGCGTACCGCAATCGGTATTGCAATAGCGGGCGAAGAGCAGATAAATCAGGTTGGAAAGCATGCCGAAGAGCACGGCGACCAGGATGTTGCCACCGGTCGCGGCCAAGGCGTAACCCACGACCAGGGTCTCGTGGTGCGTGGTCGGATAGGTCCGACGCTGGCTGTCGAACCCCGTCAGGATGATAAGCGCAGCCGAGACGGAGAAGCCCACACTGTAGAACTCCTCCGGTACCTGTGCGAGCGCGATCGCCGCCAGACCGCAGATGCCGATGCTGTTGACGAACTGGAAAAGCCAGTAGCGGACGCCTTCCTGCTTGTAGTACGAAGTCGCTTCCGGATTGACCCAATAGCCCTTGCCAAAAACCAGGCGCGTGATGACACCGAGCACGATGACCGAGAAGGAACCTTGGTCGGCAGGCAAGTCGATGAACTGAGCAAAGGCGAAAAGCAGATAACCCGCCAGGCCGCCCAGACCCGCGATGAGCGACACCATGGGATCGTGTGTGAAGAGCAGGGAGTGGTTGATGTCCCAGCCCTCGATATCGTACTTGCGCGAGGCGTATGCCGTCGAGACGCTTGCTGCGTTGAAGATCACCGCGGGCAGAAAGACCGTGTTGAGCAGCGTGCCCATCAGGAAGGGGGAGTCCACGCCCGCAGCCTTGAGACCGTAGATGAAGAGCCCGGCGAACCCCGTGACGATGAAGGTCTGCGTCCCTCCGAAAATGGATCCGACGATGCCCACGCAGAAGGCAAGCAGTGCGGTGCTGGCGCTGAACATGATGTCCTCCTCCTTAACGAGCCATAACGGCGATCGCACGCTTGTCGGAAGCGACGCGCTTTCGTGCAAGCGCAGTCTTGCAGACGGAACGGCGCCCCATCGTCAGGGTGATGACAAAGGCCGTGGTGGAGAGGGCTATGCCGAGCGCGAGTACTGCACTGACGCCCAGTCCGTCCATCATAAAGCCGCTGTACAGGAGAGCAATGCTGCTCGCTGCGGCACCATGGGCGGCGTCCGTCAGGCTATGCGCCGTCGTGCGGAGGTCATCCGGCACATACCCCTCTGTCATCTCGCGCATCGCAGGGAGCATGATTCCATAGGAGGCGTTGTAGAAAATCGTGCCCACAACGACAAGCGCGGGACCATTCGCCAGCAGCGTGCAAACAAACGACACGGTGATGAGCACGCACATCAGTCGTAGACGGCGGTGGGCGGGAATGGAGGCCATGTGCGTCGAGGCGAGGACGAAGGCTCCCTGAACCATCACGCCGGCGAACCCATCGATACCCAACCAGGAGACATCACCGCCGACGTCGGAGAGGATGACAGTCTTGAGATTGTTGACCGGTGAGATGGCAAGGCCGCACAAGAGTACGACTGCGAGCAGCGTGATGAAGGGGGCAATATGGAAGAGGCGCGCGGAGCCACCCTTCTCGGATGCGGCGGAATCCGCCTCAGAGGCGCCCTTCTTCTCATAGGGGGTTTCGCGGGTCGTCAGCACCAGTGCAAAGATGGGCAAGGAGAGGATCGCGAGCATGATGGGAATCGAGGCATACCCGAGCCCGGCAATGAACCAGCCGGCCACAAGCATCATGATCGCGTAACCAAAGGAACCCATGCTGCGAGCTCGCCCGTATCCGCCCTCGGCCTGGGAAAAGGCCCTCATCATCCATGCGTCAAGGCTCGAGCCGAGCGGGAAAAAGAAAAATCCGTACAGGGGAAAGACCAGTGCCCCCAGCATGACGTCAACACGCGTCAGGAGATAGGACACTATGACCGCGGCCGTGGCGGCTAGGTAGACAGGGGTATAGACGCCCTTGTTGGTCTCGCGCCGATCGCAGACACGGCCCCAGAAAAACGCTCCGACAAACCCCAGCGCATTGAGCGCTGCCATGGTGATCGACAGTCCAGTGTTTGAAAGGCCGTTCGCAACAAAGTAGGCAGGCATGAAACCATTGACCACGGCAAAGGTGCCGAAGTGCAACCCGTCGAGCATACCGAGCCGCTTGATGCTTTCCTCACGTCTCTTCATGTGAATCTCCCCTTTCACCACTCGCTGGCTCAAGGTGAGTTTGCGCTGCATGCGCGTACGGGAGTCGTTGCAAAGGGACAATGGGAACAGTGCTTCAGCAGCAAAACGGCTCAGGGTCGTTGCTTGTGAAGCGCCGCTTCAGGAAAGATATCGGATGTGTGCCGCGACGGCCATCAGCGAGCGATGACGATTGTTCTGGTGGTTCCCGCTATAGGTGGCTCATGTCGTCGCGTGACCAGCCGTCGTTGTGATTGACGCGGTCCGAGAGCGCCTCGTATGTCTCATCCCAGATGGCCCTGCTTTGTTCGATCCCGCGCGAGAGCAGCATGGTTGCAAGGGCATCGAGCAGATAGGTTGCGGATGCGGCAAAGACCATCTCGCCCGTCACGCCGAACTCGCCGTAGTAGGCCGTCAGCACGCAGGTAGCGATCTCCGCCCCAGGAGATGTGAGGCTGGCGGTCACGAGCACGCTGGGCACGCCGCGCTCGCGCAGGGCCGTGAGCGTCTCGACCACACTCCGATCGGTAGCGCCGCGACTGATAACGATGGCAGCGTGATCGGCTGGAACCAAAGCCGAAAAGAAGACCAGATAATCGGTATCGCTGCGCAGGCTGGCAAGATGCCCCGTGCGCACCAGCATATGGGTAGCGTGCTGGGCGATGGCCTCGTTTGGGCCGTTGCCACAGACATCTATCTCGCGGGCGGCGGCTAAGAGGTCAGATGCCCGCTCGAGAGCTCCAAGGTCCATCGTGCGGCGGGTCTCGGCCACCGCCGTCAAAAGCAGCTCGGCCGTCTTGGCGCTTGCGGAAAGGGCACTCTCGGCCGCCGTCACCCTCGTAGTGCCCGGATTGGTCCGCTTGAGGGTGTCCGCGATGTTGATTTTAAAGTCGTTGTACCCTTCGAAGCCCAATTTGCGACAAAAGCGCACGACCGACGACGAGCTCGTGTGCGTGAGCTCGGCAAGCCCGCGCGAGGTGAGCCCGGCGACTCGGTCGGGGTTGTCGAGCACGTAATCGAGGATTGCGTGATCGGCGTCGCTGAGCCCATCGGCTTTCCTGAGCTTGTCAAACACGTCCATCGGCATGTCCCCTTCGCCGTCATCCGGCTTCACCCTTTTTTCGCTCGGGTCACAGTGTATCGCATGCGCCCAAGGGAAATTGATGCGTATCGGATGGCACGCAGGCGGGCTTCACCTCTGGGCGCGATAGGCGCGCGGGGCCATACCCGTCGCGGCCCTGAAGGCGTTGGAGAAATGGCTGGTGCTCGAAAAGCCGCAGGCCAGCGCCACGTCTGTCACATCCAGCCTGCCCTCGCGTAAAAGAGCGCGGGCGCGGTCGATCCGGTAGCCGGCCAGATACTTGTGGGGAGATACCCCAAAGGCCTCGCGGAAGCAGCGCCCGCACTCGACCTTGCTCACATTGCCCGCAGCCGCGATGTCCTCGACCGAGATCGGCTCGCCAAAGTGCGTCTGGATATAGGAAAGGAAGGCGCGCATACGGTCTGCCTTGCGGTCGGTCTCCCCGCCCCGACGCTCAAGCACCGCGTGCGTCGTGAAGAGATACCAGAACTCGACGACCCGCAACGCCGCCTCATAGCGGGAGGCTTGTCCTTCTGGGACGGCGCGGACCGCGCTGATCGCTGTGCGCAAAAGCGCGATGGCCTCCGCATGCCAGGGCTCGGACCCGTCGAGCAGGACGGCGGCGTCGCAACCGGGCGCCGTGAAGGGCGTGACCCGCTCCTCTGCCATCGCGCTGCCGGGATAGAAGCCGAGCAGGGCAGGTGGCGCCAGCAGGTAGGAGTAGGAGCCCCGCATGTGGCTTAGGTGGATGCGGTGGGGCGCCGCCGAGTTGATGAAGATGGCCGCCCCCTCGCCCACCTTGTAGCGCCCCTCGAGCGTCGTGACCTCAACCAGGCCGTTTTCAACACACACGAGCTGCACGTCATCATGCCAATGGATCACGTCGAAGCCTTCGCGCTCGACCGCCTGCCGTCCGTTGGTCACTGTTGAGGCAAGAAGCGGAAAGGCCGAGTCCTTCAGAGGGTTGGGATCATGAAGTGCCTTGTTCTGTACTCCGTACGTCATTCGAGCCTCCAGACGTGAGCGGGCGTCTTGGCGCGGTGGTGAAGCAAGACGCCAAGATGCCACGTCGAATTGCCTTGCCGGAATACGGCGGTGAAATGGCACGTCGAGATATATTTGGTCGTTTTTTGCAACTTCACGGTTGTAATTGTATAGCTGCAGGCTCCGCACGTCCGTAACATCTTTACCGAAAACAGGCACCCGGACGAAAGGACCGGACATGGCAGACCTCACCAAGAAGAACGGCGACAAGCTCGCCAACTACCTCACGATGGTCGGGCACATCTGCTCCGACATCAACCAGGGCGCGCTCGCCGCGACGCTGCCCTTCCTCGTACAGGCCGACGGCTACTCCTATGCGAGCGTCGCCATGCTCGTCTTCGCCGCCAACATCGCCTCCGCCGTCATCCAGCCCCTCTTCGGCTGGCTGGGCGACCGTCGCCCCTCCCCCTGGCTCATGGCCCTCGGTATCTTCCTGGCAGGTCTGGGCATGGCGGGCGTCGGCGTGCTCGACAACTACTGGCTGGTCGTCGCCTCGGCCATGCTCTCCGGCATCGGCGTCGCCATGTTTCATCCCGAGGGCGGCCGCCTTGCCAACCTGGCCGCCGGCGAGCACAAGGGCAACGGCATGAGCATCTTTGCCCTGGGCGGCAACATCGGCTTCGCCGTCGGCCCCATCATCACCGCTGCCGCCATGGCCGCCTTTGGTACGCACGGCACGCTCGTCTTCCTCGTGCCCGCCACCGCCTGCGCCGTCGTGCTGCTCGGCTTCAACCGCCGCTTCGTCTCGCTCGGTGTCGCGCAGACCGCGTCCGTCGAGACCTCCGACCAGCCCGAGCGTTGGGGCATGTTCGCCGCGGTGCTCGCCGTCCTGTCGCTGCGCTCCGTGATCGGCTACGGCCTCACGCTCTTCATCCCGCTCTTCCTCGTGAACGTGCTCGGTGCCACCGAGACCCTCGGCTCCGGCGCGCTGACCCTCTACTCGCTGCTCGGCGCTGTCGCGACCATCTCCTCCGGCCGCGTCTCCGAGCGCATCGGCTCCCACCGCCTGCTGACCCTGGGACTCGCCGCCACCGCCGCCTTCTCCGCCCTCTTCGCCCTGTCCGGCTCGGTCGTCCTGGCCCTCGTCTGCACCGGTGCCCTGGCCCTCGCGACCAGCGTATACTACGCCTCCACCGTCGCCCTGGGCATGAGCTACGTCCCCAACCACCTGGGCATGGCCTCCGGCCTCTGCTACGGTGTGGCCGTCGCTGCCGGCGGCGTGACCGAGCCTTTCCTGGGCATGCTGGGCGATGCGATCGGCCTGCGTCCCGTGATGCTTGCGCTCGCGGCGGTCGCCCTCGGCGGCGTGGCCCTGGGCCTGGCCTTCAATCGTGCTGCCCACAAGGACAAGGTCGCCCAGGCCGTGACGCATATCGCGGCTCCCGCAGCCGAATAGCTTCAAGCTGAATACAAAGATAAGGCCGCCCGGTCATCGACCCGGACGGCCTTTCTTGTCATGCGGAATGTTTCTTGCTTAGTCGAGATCCTCGCCGTTGGTCGCGATGACCTTCTTGTACCAGTAGAAGCTCTTCTTGCGGCTGCGCGAGAGGTCGCCCTCGCCCGCATTGTTCTTGTTCACATAGACGAAGCCGTAGCGTTTGTCCATCTCGCCCGTGGAGGCCGAGACGATGTCGATCGGCGCCCACATGGTGTAGCCCAGCAGGTCCACGCCGTCCTCGTCCACGGCCTCGATCATCTTTGCGATATGGGCGCGCAGGTAGTCGATGCGGTACTGGTCGTCGACGGAGCCGTCGGGCTCGACCTTGTCGTAGGCGCCCAGACCGTTCTCCACGATGAACTGCGGCAGGTGGTAGCGGTCCTCCATCCAGTTGAGGCCGTAGCGGATGCCCAGCGGATCGATCGGCCAGCCCCAGTCGCTCTTCTTGACATAGGGGTTGTTGACGATGTCCTGCAACTCGTAGAAGTCAAAGTCCCTATTGTCCTCGCGCCAGGCGACCGCCTGGGACATGTAGTAGGACCAGCCGATGTAGTCGACGGTCCCGGCGGCGAGCACACGGCGCTCGGCGTCGGAGAGGTCGATGCTATAGCCCTTGCGCGCCCAGAGCTTCTCGACGTAGGCGGGCACATAGCCGCGCGCATGGACGTCGAGCATCCAGTAGCGCTTCTGGTTGGCCTTCTCCATCTCAAGCATGTCCTCGGGCTTGCAGGTGGCGCCGTAGAGGGGCTCGTTGGCGATCATGCAACCGATCATGAGGTCGGGGTTCATCGCGTGGCCGATCTGGACCGCCTTGGCACTCGCGATGAGCTCGTTGATGGCGGACTGGTACATCATCTCCTCGGCCTTGGGATCGCCGTCCTGGACGAGCACGCCGCCCTCCTGCAGCATATGGTGGGCGACGGGCTGCGCGGCCTGGTTGTTGATCTCGTTGATGGTCATCCAGTACTTGACCTTGTCGCCGTACTGCTCGAAGCACACGTGAGCGAAGCGGCAGAAGTAGTCGATCACGCGCTTGTCCATGAAGCCGTTGTACTTCTTGGCCAGGCCCCAGGGCATCTCGAAGTGCTGGAGCGTGACGACGGGCTCGATGCCATAGGACAGGCAGGTGTCGAAGAGGTCGTGATAGAAGGCGATGCCCTCCTCGTTGGGGGTCGTCTCGTCGCCCTCGGGGAAGATGCGGGTCCACTGGATGGAGGTGCGGAAGGCCTTGAAGCCCATCTCGGCGAAAAGCGCGATGTCCTCCTTGTAGTGGTGATAGAAGTCGACCGCCTCGTGGTTGGGGTAGTTCTCGCCCGGCAGCACGCCGTCGGTGATGCGGCGCGGGGTGTGCGTGACGTTGTCGCCCGCCGTCATCACGTCGGCGATGGACATGCCCTTGCCGCCCTGGTCCCAGCCGCCCTCGACCTGGTGCGCGGCCAGTGCGCCGCCCCACAGGAAGTCCTTGCGCAAACCCATGTGAGTCCCCCTCTTTCATTGATTCCGTCGCGGGCGTCCGACCACTCGATATGTCGGTTGCCCCGACCTTCCGTCTGATTTTACGGTGTGCACGAGTGCGCCCTCAAGACTTTCCCGCGAGCGGTCGGCTATCTCATACGAGGTCTTCGACGGAGGAGACTCAGCATTGTGTTGCACTTTCAAAACTTGAAAAGAGTTCATGTTTTGAAAGTGGCAAACCCTCCTCCCACGTGACGGTAAGCAACCACATCGGCTACCAATGCGAGACTTTCCTCTTTTACAGGGTCAAACGCTACGGCATACGGGAAAAGCGTTATTTTGAGACCGAAGACAAGTACCGCCTCGTCGACCCAGCCTTCGTGGCCAAAGGGCATTCGGGTGATCGATATAGCAAGGTAGCTGGCTGGGTAGCAAACAAGCAGATCGGTTCGAGGACGATATCGAGCAGGGCCCCGTGGATTGAGCGGCGCCAGCTGACGTAGTCCCCCAGCCGACGCCGCCCTAGCTTTTCTGGTATTCGCTAGTCGCCCGGTTCCCGTTAGTCGAGATCGGCCCCGTTGGAGCCATAGACCTTCTGCATGTAGAAGAAGCTCTTCTTGCGCGAGCGCGAGAAATCGCCCTTGCCCTCGTCGTCGCGGTCGACGTAGATGAAGCCGTAGCGTTTGCGCATCTCGCCCGTACCTGCGGACACGATATCGATGCAGCCCCAGGGTGTGAAGCCGATCAGGTCGACGCCGTCGAGCTCTATGGCATCGCGCATGGCCTTGATGTGCTCGCGCATGTAATCGATGCGGGCATCGTCCTCCACGGTGCCGTCGGGCAGCTTCTCATCGATGAGGCCGATGCCGTTCTCCACGATCATGAGCGGTATCTGATAGCGGTCCCAGATCTGGTTGAGCACGATGCGCAGGCCCAAGGGATCGATCGCCCAGCCCCAGTCGGTCTTCTTGAGATAGGGGTTCTCCACGCCCTTCTTATTGAGGCCGGGAACGCCGCCCAGGCCACGGTTGGCATCCGCCTTGAGCGCCTCCGAGAAGTAATAGGAGAAGGAGTAGAAGTCCACCGTCCCCTCGCGGAGCAGCTCGTCGTCGCCCGGCTCCTTGGCAATCGAGATGCCCTCGCGCTCGAGCTCCCTGAGCTTGTAGCTGGGGTAGTACCCGCGCACCTGCACGTCGCCGTAGAACCAGCGGAAGCTGCGGTTGTCCTCCAGCTCGCACCAGACGTCCTCGGGGTTGCAGCTATAGGGGTAGCTCGCCCCATGCGCGATCATGAGGCCGACCTTGTTGTCCGCATCGATCTCGTGGGCGCGCTTGACCGCGTACGCTGACGCCACGAAGAGATGCCGGAGTGCCTGCTCGCGATTCTGCTTGTTGGACTTGACCTCATGCATGCCGCAGTTGAAGTAGTCGCCGCACACATTGATCTCGTTGATGGTTAGCTGCCGTTGCTCCGCCCCACAGGAAGCCATCGGGGAACGCCATCTCGCACACCCGTCTCTCGGGGACATCCAGACTGCATTGTATTCGAGCGACGTGTTTGAGGTTAATTGCCGGCGGTGATGGCCTGCGCCTGGAGGGCAAGAAGCTGGTCGATGCCGCGCTGTCCCATATCGAGCAGGGCGTTCAGCTGGTCGCGGCTGAAGGTCGCGCGCTCGCCCGTGCCCTGCACCTCGATGATCTGGCCGTCAGAGGAGCCGACCAGGTTGAGGTCGACCTGGGCGCTCGAGTCCTCGGGGTAGTCGAGGTCCAGCAGGAGCTGGCCGCCCACCTCGCCCATGGAGATGGCCGCGACCTGACCCGTGATGGGCGTCCGCTTGAACCAACCCTTTCGCAGGCCGAACTCCACCGCGTCGTGGAGCGCCACCCAGGCGCCTGTGATGGAGGCGGTGCGGGTACCGCCGTCGGCCTGGACCACATCGCAATCTAGCGTGATCGTGTAGCCGTCGATGCGACGCAGGTCGCAGACGGCGCGCAGGCTGCGGCCGATCAGGCGCTCGATCTCCATGGAGCGGCCCTTGCGGCCCTTGTACTCGCGGGGCGTGCGGTGGTTGGTGGAGGCGGGCAGCATGGCGTACTCGGCGGTGACCCAGCCGGCGCCCGCATCCTTGCGCCAGCGCGGCACACCCTCCTCGATGGTGGCACTGCAGAGCACCTTGGTATTGCCAAATTGCGCCAGGCACGAGCCCTCGGCGTTCATCATCACGCCCGGCGTCAGCGTGACGGGCCGCATCTCATCGGCCGCCCGCCCAAAACCGCGTCCTTTATTCTCTCCGGTCATACCTACTCCCTTCGTCCCCTGATGGCGATTTCCGATATCGGATTCTGCCAAATTTGGCTGTTTCCGATTTACTGCAAGAAAAGATACCGAGGAGGCGCTGATGAAACGTGAAGCAACTGAAAAGTTATCACAGTGGTACAACTCGCCCACGCGCAAGCCTCTCGTGTTGAGCGGGGCCCGACAGGTGGGAAAGACTTGGCTCGTGCAGGATTTTGCATCAAGTCGCGGTCCTCTCGCCTATGTCAATCTCCTGAACAACCAAACCATGCAGTCGGTCTTTGTGGGCAGCCTCGACCCGGACCGTCTGCTCGCAGCCATCAGCGCCTATACCGGCACCACTGCAGGCGATGTCCATACGTTCGTCTTCCTCGATGAGGTGCAGGAGTGCCCGCGCGCGCTCACATCTCTCAAGATGTTCTGCGAGCAGAGACCCGATGTCCCGTGTTGGTCGCAGGGTCGTTATTGGGCGTCGCGCTCAATAGAGGTGCCGACGCAGACGGTCAGGGCGGGGTATCCTGGCCAGTCGGAAAAGTCGATTATCTCGACCTCTATCCCATGACATTTTTGGAATTCTTCGACGCCATGGGAGAAGAAGGACTTGCGAATCTCGTGCGCGGCGGCTCTTTCGACCTCGTTAGCGCCATGGGCGAGAAGTATGAGGACCTGCTTCGCATATACCTCTACGTGGGCGGTATGCCCGAGGCAGTTGCGCGCTATGTGGGGACCAGCTCGCTGAAAGAGGCTCGAGCAGTCCAGGAGCATCTGATTCGCGATTACGAATACGACTTCTCGAAGCATGTGGCGTCTCCGATCGACACGGAGCGAATCCGTGAGACGTGGCGCTCCGTGCCCACGCAAATTATGCTGGATACCGGCCTGTTGGGTGCCGCCCTGCGTCTTCCCGAGAAAGTCATCATCGAGGGAGACACCCTCTTCGCCCATGCTAAGGGAGCCTATGCCGAGCAGTATGTGTGTCAGCAGCTCATGGCATACGGCGGCAGTGCACCATACTATTGGTCGGCCGACGGTAAAAAGAGCAAGGCGGAGGTCGATTTCCTCTACGACTACTCAGGAACCGTCATTCCCGTGGAGGTCAAGGCAGAGAGGAACGTATCAAGCACAAGCCTGGGCAACTTTGCCCATAACTACGGAATAAAAAAAGATGCGTGCGACTCTCGCTGCTGGGCTATAAAGACCAAGGGTGGCTAGTAAACCTGCCTCTCTACGCAGCGGATGCTCTGATGAATCTACCTGCCGTTCCAGAGGGCATCTCTTGACTAGACTAAGGCCGGGACGCCAAGCCCCGGCCGAATTGAAGCCAATTGTATTGTCAGCGGGTTCCCGCGACCCGCGCAGGCACTACTTGGCGAGCGTGGCACCAAGCTCCTTGAGCGCGGCGAGCGCGTCGTCGTCCGGTTCGAGGTTGGCGATGACGGTATCCACGACGTTGACGCCGGCGGACTCGGCAGCATCCTTCCAGGTCTCCATCCACTCGCCCGTGCCCCAGTCGTAGGAGCCGAAAAGCGCAACGGGCTTGTCGCCGAAGACCTTGACGCACTCGTCCCAGACCGGCTCGAATTCGTCGTGGTCGAGCTCCTCGGATCCCATCGCGGGGCACCCGAAGGCGAAAGCATCGTAGTCGGCAACCCTGTCCGCACCGAAATCGGACACCTGATAGACATCTGCGCCGGCAGCCCCGTCAGCGACCGCATTCGCCATCGTCTCGGTATTGCCGCTCATCGTCCAATACACCACTGCCACTTTGCTCATACGTACCTCCATATACTCGTGTTCCAAACCCCACCTATATCCATCCGCACGCATGGCATGACCCATGCATGTGGCATGGTTCCTCGTGTGCGCACCTCATGCCAGTCCGAGCGTCAACTGCGTGACCGGCAGACTGAGCAGCTCCCTGAGCGACTCCCCCTCCTTGAAGCGCTCCCAGCAACGTTCTTCACACCGTTTCACATGGGCAAACATCGCCTCGGCGGTTTCCTGGTCGCCGTACGCCTTCCATCCGCCCCGGCATGTCGAACTCGCGCCCGCCATAAACCCCTGCACGTCCGTAAGCGGGTAGCCCAGCAGCAAGCCCACCTCGTGGGGATAGGGCGCCGAGCGGTCCGGCGAGCCGTAGTAGGCAGCCATGCGACGCCTCAGCTCTCGGACCACGGATCCCGCACCCGAGACGTCATAGCCCAGGTCCTCCAGGAAAGACGAGCATTCGGGCCTCGCGAGGATCCGGGCGAGACACACCTCGCGGTAGGCAAAGAGGACCGTCCTGCCCCCTCGCCGGTCAAGCACCACGAGCGTCACGCCGAAACAAGCGAGGGCCCGAGCACCGACCGCAATCGTCTCGCGGGCAGATCTACAGACCTCGCAGCCCGTGTCACGACAATGCATGCACGACTGCGGCATGAAATTGAAGAGAGAGGCAGGCTTGACGCCAGACACGACACCCGCGGCGCTCAGCACAAGGCGACGTACAAAATATGCCGCCATGCCCGCCTCCTCCTCGCTGCAACCAGCAGGACCGCCGCAGCTGTAACGCATCTCCAGCAGCTGAGCCTCCCCCATTTCACACCCCCGTCATTTCAGGACGTTTGATACCTCGTAGTTGAAATTAGCTTTAACTTATGTTGGTTAGTTTAATCTTACTTTCAAGAAAAGCAACCCTCTCTGGTTGCTATTGCTGACGCATGCCCAACCATCGCCTACAGCCGTCCCGCCACCGACGGCTGGCCCTCGACCGCCGGCTGTTCGCACCCCACCGCCGGCCGCGTACCTAAAACGCGATTGATTGTCTAGCTTCGCCTTCCTTTGAGGAATGTAAACGGTAGATAAACTGCCGCGAACGGCTTTGTTACCGATTTCATGCCAGTTTGTCTTGTCAGATGATATTTATTCTGGCATGTACCCATGATATCGTATAATATTTGGCATATTTACCTTATTTATGCATTTATTTTTGATATAAAGCTCCTTTGACTCACATATTATTGCGACCTATGGTGCTTTTCGCCTCGGCGAACGCGCGGGAGAGGCCCGCGCACGCCCGTACGCGTAAAGGAGGTTTTGAAGCATGAACGGTGTTTTGATAATTGTGGTGAGTGCGGTGATTCTAGTGGCAGCCTACCTGCTGTACGGGCGTTGGCTTGCCAGCCAGTGGGGCGTCGACCCCGAGGCCTACACGCCTGCCGTGCGCATGGAGGACGGCAAGAACTTCACGCCCGCGTCGCGCTTCACCGCTTTTTCCCACCAGTTCTCCTCGATCTGCGGCGCCGGTCCCGTGACCGGCACCATCGTCGCCATGGCCTTCGGCTGGGTCCCCGTGATCCTGTGGGTCCTCGTCGGCGGCATCTTCTTTGGTGCCGTGCATGACTTCGGCGCCCTGTACGCCTCGATGAAGAACAACGGCAAGTCCCTGGCCCAGCTCATCGAGAAGTACATCGGCAAGACGGGCCGTCGTCTCTTCCTGCTCTTCCAGTGGCTCTTTTGCCTGATCGTCATCGCGGCCTTCACCTCAATGGTGGCCACCGCGTTCCAGATGCAGCCCGACCAGGCCGCCGGCATCGGCCTGGGCATCGACGCCGCCAACAAGTCTTACGCCAACGGCGCGGCGGCCACGGTCTCCCTGCTCTTCACGTTCTTTGCCATCGGCTTCGGCTGGTTCTGCCGCAAGTTCGACCTGGGCGGCTGGCGCCAGTTCGCCCTCGCCGTCGCCCTCATGGTGATCATGTTCGCCATCGGCATGCAGTTCCCCATCTACCTCGACGTCAACGGCTGGATCGCCGTGACCATGGTCTACCTGGTCTTTGCCGCCGCCATGCCCATCCAGACCCTCAAGCAGCCGCGCGACTACCTCACCGTGATCATGATGGTCACGATGATCGTCTGCGCCGTGCTCGGCATCTTCGTGATGGGCGCCCACGGCGAGGCCACCATGACCGCACCCGCCTTCGTCGGCCTGACCAACGCCAAGGGCCAGTTCCTCTTCCCCGTGCTCTTCGTGTCCGTGGCCTGCGGCGCCCTGTCCGGCTTCCACAGCCTCGTGTCCTCGAACACCTCCAGCAAGCAGGTCTCCAACGAGACCGACGCCCTGCCCGTCGGATACGGCGCCATGGTCCTCGAATCCTTTGTGGGCGTGATCGCCATCGTCATCGCCGGCATCGTCTTTGCGGACATGAACGTCGGCATGACTGACGCCGCCGGCAACGCCCTCTACAGCCCCTTCAACATCTTTGCCGGCGGCATCGCCAAGGGCATGACCATGATGGGATTCAACACCACCGTCGCGACCGTCTTTATGACCATGTGCATCTCCGCCCTGGCCCTGACCTCGCTCGACGCCGTCGCCCGCATCGCCCGTCTGGCCTTCTCTGAGTTCTTCGCCAAGACCAACGATGCCGCTGCGACCGAGGCGACCGGTGCCATGAAGGTCCTCGGCAACCCCTGGTTCGCGACCGTCGTGACTCTCTTCTTCGGCCTGCTGCTCACCTTCGGCGGCTACCTCAACATCTGGCCGCTCTTCGGCGCCTCCAACCAGCTGCTCGGCGGTATGACCATGATCACGCTCGCCGTCTTCTGCAAGTGCACCGGCCGCAAGGGCTGGATGCTCTACGCCCCCGTCGCCTTCCTGCTGCTCTGCACCTTCACCTCGCTCGGCATGTCCATCGTGTCCTGCTACACCGCGCTGATGGCCGGCGGTGCCACCGCGATCATGACCGCGGGCCTGCAGCTCGTCTTTGCCGTGCTGCTGGTGGTCCTCGGCGTAATCGTCGCCTACAGCTGCCTCAAGGAGTTCTTCAACAAGGAGGCCGGCTCCATCCCCGACGAGCAGCCCGAGTGGACCGAGATGGGCCGCGAGCACGTCGCCGAGCGCGAGCATGCGACTGCCGCTCACAACGGCGCCGCCCAGCGCGCCTAAGGCATCGCACGCCCGATAGGTTCTTCTTCACAGGGACGCGGTCCGATCTGCTCGGGCCGCGTCTTTCTTTGCCGCGTCTTTCTTTTGTAACGTCGAAGTCGTACCATGCCTGAAAACAAGGAGGTGCCTCATGGCAACCAAACTTCACGGCGGTCCCGTCTACGGTCCCGTGCACAGCCGCCGCCTCGGCCTATCCCTCGGCATCAACCTGCTGCCCACCGACGGCAAGATCTGCAGCTTTGACTGCATCTACTGCGAGTGCGGCTCGGATGCGGAGCGGCGCACCAAGTCGCCCTTCCCCACCGCCGCGCGCATCGGGACCGACCTCGAGCCCGTTCTGCGCGACCTCGACAAGCAGGGCCAGGTGCTCAACAGCATCACGCTCGCGGGCAACGGCGAGCCCACGCTCAACCCCGAGTTTGCCCAGATCGTGGACGTCGTCCTGCGCCTGCGCGACGAGCTCGCGCCCAAGGCCGAGGTGTCCGTCATCTCCAACGGCACGCGCGCGGGCGACCCCGCCGTCCACGACGCGCTCATGCGGGTGGACTCCAACCTCTTCAAGCTCGACACGGTGGACCCGGACTACATCGCCTTCCTCGACCAGCCCGTTGCCGCCTATGACGTGCGCCGCCAGATTGAGCTCGCTCGCTCTTTCGGGGGACATGTGACCATCCAGACCATGTTCCTGCGCGGCACGGTCGATGGACGCGACGTCGACAACACGGCCGAGCGCTATGTGGGACCCTGGCTCGACGCGGTGCGCGAAATCGGCCCCGAGGAGGTCACGGTCTATACCGTCGCACGCGACACGCCGACGCCGGGCCTCGAGAAGGCGCCCGCCGAGGTGCTCGACGCCATCGCCGACCGCGTGCGCGCACTGGGAATCCCCTGCACCGTCGGCTATTAAGGCGGGCAATCGCCCATCGGCGACGTTTTCCACAGCAATTTCGCGATCTTCGCCTCGTCGTCCGGCGGGGCGAACTTGTTTTATGGTCCGAAACCGCATGCGTGTGAATAGGCTACTCGGAGTCCCCGAAATAAATCATGCTCTCGAGGGGATTCTTCCATCTGAACCTCAGAAAACCGCAGGATTTTTCCTACCGATGATGCTTGAGAGCATGATTGCTTTTCACCGTGCCGAGTATGGCTTGTCGCATTTTGCATACGAGAGGCAAATTTAACCCGCCCTGCACACAATGTCCGCGGGGCGGGTTCGCAAAGCGTTGGTTATTTTCACCATGAAGGAGAAAAAGGCCAGCTCAGATGCAGAAAACGGGCGGCTCGTCTAGGAAAACGCCTGACCCGCCTACTCCCCCAGACGCGGGTAGAAGGAGTGCAACAGCTCCGCCGACTTCTGCAGGGCGGCGAGCTCCTCGGCCTCCAGCGCGATCTCGACGATCTCCTTTGCGCCGGTGTGGTCGACGATGGTCGGGACCGAAAGATAGGTGCCGTGGATGCCGTACATGCCGTCCACGCACACGCTCACGGGCATGATGCGGTTCTCGTCGAAAAGGATCGATTTGGCGATCGCCGTCGTGGAGCTGGCGATGCCGTAGCAGGTGTTGCCCTTGCGAGAGAAGATGTCCCAGCCAGCCTGGATGGTGCGGCGGCGCAGGTCGTCACGGGTGACGCCGTTGGTACGCGGCTCGTTGTCGCGCAGCACGTCGTCCACGCGCTTGCCGCCGATGGTCGCGCTGTTCCAGCTCACAATCTCGGAGTCGCCGTGCTCGCCGAGCACAAAGGCCTCCACGCTCGCCGGCGCGAGGTCGTACATCTCGGACAGCATGCGGCAGAGACGCGCGGTGTCGAGGTAGGTACCCGACCCGATCACACGCTCGCGCGGCAGGCCGCTCACGCGCCAGGTGTAGTAGGTCATGATGTCCACGGGGTTGGAGACCACGATGAAGATGCCGTTGAAGCCCGAGTCCATCACGCTGGTCACGACCTCGTGCACGACGTGTAGGCTAGGCTTGAGCATCTCGAGGCGGTCGGTGGAGTCCTTGGGCATCGGCGCGGCGGCGGTCACGATCACGATGTCGGCGTCGGAGCACTCCGAATAGCCACCGGCGTGCACGGTCATGTTGCGGTGCATAAAGTAGACCGCGTCGCTCATATCGAGCGCCTGACCCACGGCGACCTCCTCACGCGCGTCGATCAGGCAGAGGTCCTCGCAGATTCCCTGGTTGATGATGCTGTAGGCCGTGGTCGACCCCACGTTGCCAGCACCGACGATGACGACCTTGGAATTCCTGTAGCTCATACGTGCTCCTCCCGCGTGCGCCTCGCCCAAAAGAGGCGATAGCCTGCCCCCTTCTCCTACTCCCCTCAGAGTCAGTGTGCGCTTTTTTTCGCCAAAGGCGCAAGTCCGGAGCAAGACGGACACGGTACCGTAGCGACCCCGCAACAAGCTCTGCGGCAGCATCGGTCAGCTGGACCCTGCCGGCGTGATCAGTCTTTCGGCCTGTCGGCGTGATCAGCCTTTCGGCCTGTCGGCGTGATCAGTCTTTCGGCCTGTCGGCGTGACTGATCTTTCGTTATCCTTTGCAGCAAGCGCATCGGACGAGGTCACGTTGAGTCAGAAAAACAAGGCTCATATGGAGGGCTTATGGGACTCATCTTCTTCGATATCGACGGGACGCTCGCCATGGGCACGGATGTGCCCGCGAGCGCGGCCACGGCCATGGCGGCGACGAGGGCCAAGGGCAACCTCGTGTGGATCTGCACCGGACGCCCGCTCTCCTACGCGCAGACGCACTTCGGCGGTTACGCGGACGGCTTCGTGTGCTCCAACGGGCGCTATGCGGTCCTGGACGGCAGACCGGTCTACGACCACCCCCTCACGCCCGATCAAGTGCGCGAAATCGCCCGCCGCCTCGAGCCGGTTGGGGTCGGCTGGCTTTTCGACGGCGTCGATGCCGGTTGGTACGGGGGCAACCCCGACGGCTTCGAGACGATGTCGCACGTCCAAAAGCCGGGATACGCGCGTCGCGGCGTCGACCCCGATGCCATCTGCGCCTATACGCTGGACGTCTGGGTGCCCGACATCTCCGAACTCCCCCGCGTGGCGGAGGCGCTCGACGGCGTCGCGCTCGTGAACCCCCACACACCGCACCCCTCGGCCGACATCACGGTGCTCGGGGTCGACAAGGGCACCGCCCTGGCCCATATCGCCGAGACCCTCGGCGTCGCGCGGGAGGACACCTATGCCTTCGGCGACGGCGTCAACGACCTTTGCATGCTCGAGGCGGCGGGCCATGGTATTGCGATGGGCAACGCCGTGCCCGCGCTCAAGCGGGCGGCCGACTTCGTCACGACGGACATCGACCGGGACGGGGTCCGCAACGGCCTCGCCCACTTCGGGTTGCTATAAGGCGCCTCCGCCCAAGTCGGGTCTACCCGTTTCCACCTGCCCGCTTCTTATGGGTCCCCGTACCCACGCAAAGGCACGTAAGACGGTCCGCACGACGGCACCTAGAGCTCGCAAACATTCTGCGGATGACCGTCGAGCCAGCTCGTCACGTTGTCGAACTCGATGACGGCGCGGCGCTCCATGGACTCCGCCGTGAGAAATCCCACGTGCGGCGTAAGCACCACGTTGGGGGCAGTGACCAGCGGATAGTCCGCTGGCAGGGGCGGTTCCATGTCGTAGACGTCGATTCCGGCGCCGGCCAGATGACCGGAGCTCAGGGCCTCGGCGAGCGCGGTGTTGTCCACCACGGCCCCGCGTGCGCAGTTAACAAGAACCGCGCCCTTCTTCATCTGCGCGATGCGGGCAGCCGAGAGGAACCCACGGGTCTGCGCGTTGTTGGGGATGTGCAGGCTCACGATATCGCTCTGGGCGAGCAGCTCGTCGAGGCCCACGAACTCGATGCCCGCGGCCGTGGCCTCGGCGTTCTCGTGGCGGGCGTAGCCCAGCACGCGGGCGCCGAAGGCCCGGAAGAGCTTGCCCGTGGCCGTGCCGATGTGGCCCGTGCCCACGATGCCCACGGTCTTGCCGCAGATCTCCGCGCCCACGAGGCCCGCCGAGGTGCGGCCGGAGCGCGTCGCCGCGTCGCCCTCCACAACCTTGCGCAGCACGTCGATTGTCAGACCCACGGCAAGCTCTGCCACCGCCACGTCGGAGTAGCCGGCGCAGTTGCATACCATGGTACCGCGACGCTTGCACTCCGCCAGGTCCACGTGGTCGATACCCGTGAAGGCCACCGCGATCATCTTGGGGCTATCGGCGGGAAACGCCGCCGCGGGATAGGGGTTGTTGGCGATCATGACCACGTCAGCCCCCTCGGAGCGGTGCGCGAGCTCCGCCGGGTCCGTGGTCTTGGTATCGAAATACACAAACTCATGCCCCGCGGCGCGGATACCCGCCGCAAGTTCCTCTATCCGCTCCCCCGGGACTCCCAGGGACTCGAGCAGCACTACCTTCATATTGCCATCCGTCCTTATTTACGCGTGGATGCGTGTACCGGAGAGACCCGCCAAGGCCTCGGCCGCGTGCTCCAGCGAGGCGATCACGCAGGTACGGCCCGGACGCGACCGGACAAACTTGATAGCGGCACGCACCTTGGGCTCCATGGAGGTGGCACCGAACTGCCCCTCGTCCGCCAACCGCTCCGCCTCGTCCACCGTCAGGTCGCGCAGCGCCTCCTGGTCGGGCTGACCGAAATTCTTGTAGGCAAAGTCCACGCTGGTGATCATCAGCAGCACGTTGGCGTTGCAGTCCTCGGCCAGCAGCTCGCCTGCCAGGTCCTTCTCGATCACAGCCGGCACGCCCTTGTAAGCGCCCTTGTCCGTGTAGTCACGCACCACGGGCAGGCCACCGCCGCCGCAGGCGATGACCACGAAATCATTGTCCAGCAGGTTGAGGATGGAGTCGGCCTCCACGATCTTCTTTGGGTCGGGGCTTGCCGCCAGACGGCGCCATCCGCGCTCGTCGATGTGGCGGTAGGACGCCTCGGGGTGCAGCGCCTTGTCCGCCTCCATCTGCTCCTCCGTGAGGTAGGCGCCGATGGGCTTAGAGGGGTTGGCGAGCGCCGGGTCGTCGGGGTCCACCTCGATCTGGGTGACGACGGTGGCCACGTGCCCGCGCTTGTACTGCTTGTCCATCTCGGCACCGATGGCCTGCTGCAGCTGGTAGCCGATGTAGCCCTGGCTCATGGCGCCGCACTCGGGCAGGTCTACCAGGGGCACCTCGGCATTGCGCTGGTGCGCGAGGGTAAAGGCCTTTTGAATCATGCCGACCTGCGGGCCGTTGCCGTGGGTGATGATGATCTCGTTGCCCTGGTCGATGGCGTCCAGCAGGAAGGGGGCGGCGCTACGGAAGTATGCCTCCTGGGCCTCGGGCGTGCTGCCGGGCTCGTTGCCTCCCAGGGAGATGACCACGCGGTTGGGCTTCTTGTGCATCCTGGACATTGGGGACCTCCGATTCGAGAGCGGCAGCGCCAGCAAGAAGGGCGCTCTTGCAAGCATCGTATGTCTTTGCCGCGGATGGACCAACCTCCGCTCGCCGAACGGCGGACGGGGGCGGCGGTCGTCTTCCGCTCGCCGAACGGCAAATGGCGGCGTCGACGAACCCTCCCGCCACCCCGATATACTGAGGGGGTACTGTGCCGGCATCACAACAGACCACGTGCCGGCACCACGGCAAAGGAGGCTCCATGGACGTCAAAGACATCAAGAAGGTCGTCGTCGCGGGCGGCGGCGTGCTGGGAAGCCAGATCGCCTTCCAGTCCGCCTACATGGGCTACGACGTCACCATCTGGCTGCGCAGCGAGGGCTCGATCGGCCGCTGCCAGCCCAAGATCGACCGCCTGCACAAGATCTACCTCGACACCCTCGAGGCCATGAAGACGGACCCGCGCGCCTACGCCTACGGCCTGGTGGCCAAGGAGGAGTGCACCCCCGACAAGTGCGAGGCCCTCAAGGCCAACGCCGAGGCCGCCTACAAGAACCTCAAGCTCGTCACCGACTGGGACGAGGCCTTCGGCGACGCCGACTACGTGATCGAGGCTGTGGCCGAGGACCCCAAGCAGAAGGAGGACTTCTACACCGAGCTGCAGAAGCACCTGCCCGAGAAGACCTTCATCGTCACCAACTCCTCGACCCTGCTGCCGAGCACCTTCGCCGAGTACACCGGCCGCCCCGAGAAGTTCCTGGCCCTGCACTTCGCCAACGACATCTGGAAGATGCCCACGGCCGAGGTCATGCGCCACGCCGGCACGGGCGACGAGGCCTTCGAGCTCACCGTGGCCTTCGCCACGTCCATCCGCATGGTGCCGCTGAAGGTCCAGAAGGAGGTCCCGGGCTACCTGCTCAACTCGATGCTGGTGCCCTTCCTGTCCGCGGCCGAGGCCCTGTGGGCCGGCGGCGTGGGCTCCGTGGAAGACATCGACCGCGCCTGGACCATGAGCACTGGCGCCCCCTCCGGCCCCTTCCGCATCCTGGACATCGTGGGCCTGACGACCGCCTACAACATCGTCATCATGGACCCGCGCGCCAAGGATCCCACCACCATCCAGGGCGCCATCGCCGCCGGGCTCAAGGAGAAGATTGACAAGGGCGAGACGGGCATCAACGCCGGCAAGGGCTTCTACGACTACACCAAGTAGCCCTCGCGCCTAGGAGATCATTTCAAGCCCCGGTCAGCCACGCGCTGCCGGGGTCTTTTCATGTGCCACCGCTCGGACTCTATTCTGTCGAAACCAGGTGGCGGCGCTACGTAAACCAAGTAACAAAGCGCGCCTTCCGAAACCCCCTGCAGAGTCGCATGCCTGCAAGGGGCTTTACACTCTCTGTGCATCAACCTAAGAAAAAGTCGGTTTTTCCCAAATCCGCCGACATTGTCCGCCATCGGTGCGCCAAGCACAATCTATCTGACGTCATACGACAGGCAGAGCGTGCGTGAGAAAGGATTCCGATGGACAACAAACTTCTCGACAAGTTGGGAGCGTTCGCAAGCAAGATGGACTCCAACAACGTGCTCCAGGGCATCTCGCGAGGTGTCATGGGCGTGTTGCCGGTCATCATCGTGGGGGCGTTCGCGAGCCTCTTCGTGGGCCTGCCCATCCCGGCCTGGCAGGGTTTCATCGCGTCGACCGGCCTGAACACCGCCCTCTCGATGCTCGCGAACGGCGCGTCGGGCATGCTCGGCGTCTTCGTCTGCGCATCCGTCGCCCATGTCTATGCCGACCGACTCGGCCTTAAGGCCAAGGCGATCAACATCCTGGCCCTCGTGCTGTACTTCGGCCTTCTGCCCTTCGGCCAGACCGACGAGCTCGGGACCTTCCTGCCCATCACCTACCTCGGCACCCAGGGCATGATCATCGGCATCCTGCTCGCCCTCCTCGCGGTCCACATCTACAAGTTCGTCATCGACCGCAACATCGTCATCAAGATGCCCGCAGGCACACCTCCCTACGTCTCCGATTCCTTCACCGCGCTCATCCCGGCCTTTGCGATCGCCGTGGTCACACTCGTCCTGAGGATGGTTTTCGCCGCCACGGCGTGGGGCAGCGCCTTCGACTTTGTGTATGCCATACTGCAGGCTCCCCTCCAGAGCATCGTCGGCGACAACATCTGGACGATCATCCTGCTCTACATCCTCTTCCAGCTCGTCTGGGTCTTCGGCATCCACGGCGGCTTCATCACCGGCGCCTTCGCCCCCATCCTCTTCGGCCTCGACGCCATGAACCAGGCCGCCTTCGCCGCCGGCCAGGCCATCCCCAACGTAATCGGCATGGCCTTCTCCTACAGCATGACGACCGCGGTCTTCTATCCGGCGCTAGCCGTTGCGGCGCTGCTGTGCAAGTCCGAGAACCTCAAGACCGTCGGCAAGATCTCGGTCGTACCCGCCTTCTTCGGCATCTCGGAGCCCCTGGTCTTCGGCATCCCCGTCGTCTTCAACCCGATCATGTTCGTGCCCTTCGTCTTCACTCCGGCGATCAACCTCCTTCTGGGCTACGGCGCAATCTCGCTCGGCCTGGTGCCCGCCTATGCCGGCGTGACGGTCTTCAATGTGCCCATGATCGCGACCGGCCTGATGAACGGGTCACTCGCTCTCGCCGTCCTCGAGGTCGTGCTCTTCGTCCTCGACATCGCGCTGATCCTCCCCTTCATGCGCGTCCAGGACAAACGTCATCTGGCCGAAGAGGCTGCCGCGGCCGAGGATGCCGAATAACGGCCTGATAGACTATCGACAGGACCTCTCGGGATGCCAGTCCCCTGGCATCCCCTTTTCATAGGAACGGAACCCACCATGGACTTTCTCAAGACGGACGGGCAGCGCATAGTCGACGAGTCGGGAGACGAGGTCATCCTCAGCGGCTACGCGTTGGGCAATTGGATGATCCAAGAGGCCTTTCTATTCGGCACGGGCGGCTTCTCGGCCGATTTCAAGCCGTTCATGCGCGCCCAGGGCATGGACCGCGGCAGGACCATCGACCGGATCATCTCCGAGCTCGCGGGTGAGGAGTATGCGCGCTCCTTCTGGCCGAGGTATCACCGCGCCTTCGTGACACCAGACGACATCCGGCTCATGGCCGACATGGGGATGAACTCGGTCCGCATCCCGCTCAACGCCCGCCTCTTTCTGAAGGAGGGGCCGGGCTACCGGTGGAACGAGAAGAGCTTCTCGATCCTCGCTGACCTCCTTGCTTGGTGCGAACAGGCGGGCATCTATGCGATCCTCGACCTGCATGCCGCCGCCGGCGGGCAGAGCACCATCGGTTGCGACGACGAGTGGGACAATCAGCCTCATCTCTTCACCGATCGGGAGAGCTGGGAGCGGACCTGCGTGCTCTGGGAGGAGTTCGCCCGCCGCTATGGGGGCCTCGCCTGCATCGCCGGCTACGAGCTCCTCAACGAGCCCTTGGCGCTGCCCGCCTTTGACCGCCTCGACGGGGAGCTCCTCCGCTTCTACGACGAGTGCATCGGCCGCATCCGCGCCATCGACCGCCGCCACATCATCTTCCTGCAAGGCCACCGCTTCGCCCATCGCTCCGACCTGCTGCGCCCCGATATGGACCCTGTCGCGCACAACTGGTGCCTCGCGATGCACATCTACGAGACCCTGCCCGACCTAGGCCTCATGGGCCCCATCCTCGCCGAGCGCGAGAGGCTGGGCGTGCCCGTATGGGTGGGCGAGTCGGGCGGAGCGGCCGCATGGGGGACGGTCCTCTATGAGATGCTGCGTCAGTACCATATCGGCGCCAACGTGTGGGTGTACAAGGCGGTGTGGCGGCCCAATGCGCCGACGCTCGTCACCTACGAGGTTCCCGACGGCTTCGACGAGATCGTCCGCTATGCCAACGAAGGCGGCCCACGTCCGGGCTTCGAGCGCTCCGCCCGCATCTTTGATGCCTATATAGACAAGACACGCCTCGTCAACTGCGCGATTCATGAGGAGGAAGCGCGCGCCATGCTACGCGGGGCGGGTGCCGTCGTTCCCGCCATCGGCTACGACGCCGTCCCCGGCCGGGGGAAGTCCTTCGAGGGCTCCTACCCCTACTGCGCCTTTTGCGGCTACCGCCGGGAGGACCCCATGGAGTTCGTACTCGACGAGGGCGTCGTCCCCTACGACGTCGAGTTCGCCAAGCTCGCGGGCGTGCCCAAGTATGGTGACTACCCCCGCCTATCGCTGCGCCTGCATGAGGGCGATTTCGCCTGCTACACGTTCCGCAGCCTGCCCACCGGCACGACGCTCTCCGTCTCCGCTCGCTCCTCCAACGGTGGTACGCTTGGGGTCGAAGTCTGCAAGCAGGCAGCCTTCTTCGAGGTAGACGGCATGGAATGGACGTCATTCGAGGCTCCCGTGACATCTCCCGGCGATGTCCTCGTCAAGCTTTCGTGCTCCCAGGGCACGGTCGATGTGAAGTCCCTCTGCATCAGGTGAGGTCAAGGCGATGGTGAGCGACGGGTATGTGAGGTATGCGGACCTGGAGGCCGTGCTCAAGGACACCTATGAGCGCACGGGCGTCTATGGCGAGTTCATCGACGCCCTGCGCTCACTTGTCGAGGCCGGGCGCACGGTACCGCAACGTCCCGCCGCGCCATCGCATAGCGACCTCGCGCCCGACGATTTCCTCCGTTGCGTCGATGAGTCCTGTATTCCCACGCGCTTCCTGAACGACACCAAGGGCGATGGAGAGGACGCGCACCTGGCAAGCGAGTCGTCCATGATTCCCGAGGGCTTTGACCTCTTCGCCCTCAGGCATCTCCCCCATGTTGCGCAGCACGTCCATTCGCATGGCTGCTTCGACATCAACTACGTCTATCGGGGGAGCGCCACCCTCGACTACGAGGGCGTCCTCACGAACCTCCGCGAGGGGAACCTCTGCATCATTGCCCCGTATTCGTCCTACCGTCTCGAGAAGGACGACGCGACCGTGATCATGACGGTATACATCCGCCAATCCGTGATGGACACCGCCTTCTTCGAGGTACTCACCCAGTTCGACATTGTGTCGGAGTTCGTCCGCGACGTCCTGTACGAGCAGCGCTCCCCCAATTACCTGCTCTTCCTGGGCAAGAATACCGCCAGCCTGCGCGAGGTGATCCAGAACTTGTTCATCGAAACCAACTATCCCGACGAATACTCCCCGGTAGCCTCCTTGCACTGGGCACACCTCCTGTTCGTCGCCCTGCTCCGCGACTTCGACTTCCGGAGTTCCTACCGCGGCATGGACGCGTCCAACCTCCATCTCTACGCCGCTCTCGAATACACGAAGAACCATCTGCAGGACGTGAGTCTAGGACAGCTTGCCAAGATGTTCGGCTACAACGAATCGTATCTCTCGTCCCTCTTTGCGACGAAGATCGGCTGCAGCTATAGCGACTATGTGACCGACCTGCGCATGACCAAGGCAATGGACCTGCTCGAGAATACAAACGAACCGCTCGAGCGCATCGCCGCCGCCGTCGGCTATGGGAGCGTCGATCACTTTGGGCGTCGCTTCAAACGCCTCTTTGGCGTGACTCCCGGCGTCTATCGCCGACAGAAGAGAAGCCGCTAGCTATCCCGAAGCCTACGCGCAGCACTGCTCCACCCAGGCACGGAAGTTCTCGCCCGCCGAACCCGTGCGCTCGGCCGTGGTGTGCGCCTGACCCCACACCGTGGCGAAGTCCACGTCGGCCACGTCGCCGTTCGCCCCCAGCGCCAGCGCCAGGTTGAGCTCGGTGGTGAGCGATGTGTCGCTCTGCTCTATGCCCGTGCGGATCCGCCAGTGGGCCGCCGGCGTGGCCGTGCTGTAGCCCCCGAGGGCGTCGCTCAGGAAGTAGAGCGGGTTGTACATGTCCTGCCGCACGGGGCTCGTGGTGCCCAGGTCATCGACGCTCTCCAGGTCCTCGGCGTAGGCGTCGGCATAGGAGCTGTCGTAGTCGGAATAGGCGGCGTAGGTGTCGCCGTTCTCCTTCAGGAGGTCGGCCATGGTGGCGTCGAAGTGCAGCGCGTCGGACTCAGAGGTGCCGAAGACGTAGTTCTCGGCCTGGCTGCGGTCCAGCGCGTCGAAGGCGCCGACGCCCTTGGCGGCCTGCTTGCAGGCGCGCACGAAGGCGCCCATGCCGGAGACGGTCGCCGTGTTGGTCGCGGCGTCGTAAGTCACCCAGTCCTCGTCGGCGTTGAGCGCGGCGATGTAGTCGCCCGCCGTCTCGTAGGTGGTGGACTCGCCGGGATCCGACGAGCCGCCGGGCATGCCCATGGCGCCCGAGGGGGCGGATCCGCCCGCTTCGCCCGAGGGCATCTCGCCACCGGGGGCCTCGCCCATGGCGGTACCGCTCGAGGCACTACCCGAGGCGTCCCCGCTTGGGGCATCGCCCGAAGGCATCTCGCCGCTCGGCGCGCCACCCGCCGCCCCGCCGCCAAAACCGCCGTCGGCCATGGTCTGCGAGCTGGGCGTATAGGGGAAGGTCGTGTCGGCCAGGAAGTGGTTGAGCGAGTCTTCTATGGTCTGGCGGACCTTCTCGTAGTAGGAGCCGGAGGTATAGGCGCCCTCCCCGCCCTCGGCCAGCTCGAGCACGCCGCCGTCCTCGTCGGTCAGGCCGAGGCCGTTGATATAGTCCGGATAGGCCGCGGCCATATCGGCGGAGAGGGCGCTCGTCCACGTATCCTCGGCCCGCGTGCCCGTGGACGCGAACTGGCCCATCATCCACTCGTAGGCCTCGTCGGCCGCGTCCAGCGAGGTGATGGGGCACCAGCACATGGCTCCGGTCAGGGCGTCGCTAATCGTCTTGCCCGCGTCGTCGGTAAAGGCAGCGCCGATGGACTCCAGGTAAGGCGTATAGAGAGGCGCGTCGCCCGTGGCACCCATGAGGGCGCTCTGGGCGCCACCACCGGAGTGGCCGAAGGTGAAGACGTTCGTGGCGCCCCCGGGCAGCTTGGCGGCGTTGTAGCGCAGGCAGCGCACGGCGGCCTTGAGGTCGGTCACGCCCCAGGGGGCGCCTCCCGCGAAAGCCGACCCGTCGTCGTTGGTGCCGTTGGACCGGCCGCGGCAGCCGGCGTACACGTAGACCATGCCGGCGGCGGTGTAGTCGGTGAGCCCCTGGGCCGAGTAGGACGCAGGCGCCTCCTGGGCCGAGTAGCCGGCGGTGTTGACGGGCATGACCACGGGGGCGTTTGCCGAGGTGAAGCCGCCGACCGTCGCCCCCTCGCGCACAGAGCAGGTGTAGGTGCCGTCGCCGTTGCCGGTGGCGTCGAAGTAGCCGCCGGGCACGTAGACGCCCAGGGACTCGTACGCCGTGGCCGCGGGCGACGCGCAGTACCGCACACCGATCTGGTAGTAGATGTCGTTGTCGGCGTCGTAGGACCAGGCGGCGTCGTTCAGCGTGAGGGCCGAGAGGTCGGAGGGGTTGGAGCCGGCTACGGCCTCCTCCGCCGAGCCCGCCACCTCGGATCCGGCCGACGCGGCGGCGGTTCTCGAGCAGGCGGCCAAGCCCAAGCCGGCCGCCCCGGTCATGCCGGCGAGGAAGCCGCGACGGGTGAGGGTGGCGGTGGTACCGCTGTCGGTTGCACCCGCAGCAGCGTTTGCGGTCGTATAACCAGCGACGTCTGTGTTCTTGTTGGCAATGGTGCGGGCAGATGCGCGATCGATGGTGTGGGCAATGGTGCGAGGCATGAGTGCCCCCTTCGTCTCGTCCGCGTCGCGCCAAGCCCGGGGGCCGGTAGGGGCACGTTCTCCTGTGGGGTCACCTGCGGATGACCGTAGCCTACCCGCCGCGGACCGATGCACTTCTTACCTTCGCCGACTTGCGGCAGGTTGCCACATAGGTTTACGTTTGCTGAAAGGAGGTCTCCCATGAAGAAGTACGCAGCGCCTATAGCCCTGTTCGCCATGTTCGAGGCGGTGGCCGTCGCACTCTGACTGGCCAAGGGAAATCCCTTCTACCTCTTCAACTTCACCCACATCGATGCCTCGGTCGCCCTCGGCATCGCCCTGGTCTACGCCTTCAAGGACAACCGCGCCTTCTGCAAGCACGTCTGCCCCGTCACGGTCTTCCTCAAGCCGATAAGCTACTTCTCGTTCCTGCGCGTCACCTGCGATCACAGCAAATGCATCGGCTGCGACGCCTGCCGGCGGGCCTGCCCCATGGAGGTGGACATGCTGGACGACGCGCGCGGCCGCGCGAACGACACGGAGTGCATCCTCTGCATGGAGTGTGTAAAGGCCTGCCCCAAGCACGCGCTCTAGCAGCAGACGCGTGTCACTCCGCCCCGTCCCCTGTCACGCGCGGGTGTGACACTCCCCCGGCACCTGTCACGCTCCCGCCGCATGACAGTCCCCGTCACCTGTCACACTCGTCACTCCCCCGTCACCTGTCACCAGACCGTGCAAGATCGCGGCATTGGGTACCATCAGGTCAGGCAATCAATCGACAGGGAGGCCACATGAGCACCATGAACGCAATCAGGGCACGACACTCCGTACGCAGCTACGAGCACAAGCCAGTTCCCGCGGAAATACGTGCGCGGGTGCAAGAGGCGGTCGACCAGGCAAACCGCGACGGCGGCTTGCACATCCAAGTCATCTGGGACGAGCCGGTCGTCTTCGCCGGCAAGGTCAAGGGCGCCGAGAACTGCATCGCGCTCGTCGGCCGCAAGGGCGACGACGAGAGGCTAGGCTATTACGGCGCCCGTATCCTGCTCGAGATCCAGGAGCTAGGGCTCAACTCCGTCTGGGTCGCCATGTCCTTCAACAAGAAGGAGGCTGAGAAGCGCTGCGAGCTCGCCGAGGGCGAGTCCGTGGTCAACGCCATCGCCTTCGGCTACGGCACCACGGAGGGCAAGCCGCACGTTTCGAAGCCCCTGGACAAGCACTACACGGCCACGGGCGAGGTACCCGACTGGTTCCGTGCCGGCATGGAGGCAGCCATGCTCGCGCCGACGGCCATCAACCAGCAGAAGTTCGTCTTTTCCCTTGACGGCGACACGGTCACAGCCAAGGCAAAGCTCGGCCCTTGGTCCAAGGTCGACCTGGGCATCGTCAAATACTTCTTCGAGGTCGGATCGGGCCACAAGGTCGCGTGACAGGCATGCTCACTGGTAGATTTTTCTTGCTTTGCCTTACGAAAAAGGACGAGCGACTACCCTGACTTGACATTTTGACCCCTTTGTTGCAAACGGCTTTCCTGCCGATGGACAAAAGACGAGGTAAATGGCCCTGTTTTTTTGTATCGGCAAATCCCGGGGTTTTACCTCATCCAGCGCTTCAACAAAACTCGAGGTAGACGAGCCGTGATGCCATGCGGTGAGCAACTTTGAAGCCGAAAAATGCCGTATTTGCAACAAAAAGGTCGTAATGTCAAGTCAGGGTATTGATTCGTTATTCCAGGCAAGGTAGCGAACAGACATGACCACCCCCTGCCACCTATCACCCTCGCGGGCAAGAAGAAACGTGTCACTCCCCCGTCCCCTGTCACGTGCGTCACCTGTCACCTGCCGCCAAGCGTGACACTCCCCGTCCCTTGTCACCACCCTACCACCACGGTTTGCGGCATCATGGAGATACACTCCCGTTGGAAGGCACGCCATGGTCGGGAAAGTCCTCAAAATCATCGGCATCACGTTGCTCGTCGCCATCATCCTTATCGTTCTGCTCGTCTTTGCGGCAAGCAAGGTTGCGGCGTACAGAAACGCCCACTATTTCGAGAACGCGACACCTGCAGGCGAGATCGAGCGCAGGTATACGGCAATGGGACCACACTCCGTGTCGTATGTCGAGTACGAGGCCGATGATGCGGACGGCATCGGGAGATACGAGATATGGTATCCGTCCGACGCGGCGGATAGCGACAGGGCTTACCCGCTCGTAGTGATGGCGAATGGGACCGGCGTCAAGGCGTCGGCGTATGCGGAGGTGTTCCGCCACCTGGCATCGTGGGGCTTCGTCGTGGCCGGAAACGAGGACGAGTGGTCATGGGACGGCGGGTCGTCGTCGGAGACGCTCGCATTCGCCCTGCGGCAAAACGCCGACGCGAGCAGCGTCCTGCACGGGCTCATCGATACGGAAAACATCGGCATAGCCGGGCATTCCCAGGGAGGCGTCGGCGCGATCAACGCCGTCACCAGCCAGGACAACGGAGGCAGGTACCGGGCCATGTGGACGGCAAGCGCGACGCACGCGGAGCTCGCCGAGGGGCTCGGATGGCCGTACGACGTCAGCAGGGTGGGGATCCCCTACATGATGGTCGCGGGCACCGGTGCGGCCGACGGTGGCGACAGGGACCAAGGCGGAGACACCGCCGGCATCGCACCGCTCTCCTCTCTCGAGGAAAACTACGACGCGATTCCCGACGGCGTCCCCAAGGTCATGGCACGCGAGAGGGGTAGGGACCACGGCGACATGCTCCGGTATGCGGACGGGTACATGACGGCGTGGTTCTCGTACTGGCTGAAGGGCGATGCTGGGGCCGGGCAGGCTTTCTCCGGTACCGACGCCGAGCTTGCGACGAATCCGAATTGGCAGGATGTCAGAATCTGTGCTGGAAACCAGGATGTGAGTTGAGAAAGGCTGAGGCGAGCGTGGGCGGAAAGCGACCGCCTACCACCGTCACCTGTCACCCCTGCGTGACACTCAGTCGATCCAGCCGAAGTGGCGCAGGGCGTAGCCGATGCCGTCGTCGTCGCTGTCGCGCGTCACAAAGTCGGCTCGGGCCTTGAGCTCGTCGCGGCCGTTTCCCATGCAGATGCAGGTCCATTCGGGCAGGAACATCGAGAGGTCATTGAGCTCGTCGCCGAACACCACGACGTCCTCGTCGGTCGCGCCGTACGTCTTCATGATGCGGCGGATGCCGCGCGCCTTGTCCGCGGGCTCGACGAAGATGTAAGGCATCCCCGCATAGCGCATCCACGGCAGTTTGCCCAGCGCCGGCACGTCGGCCTCGGCGCCCGGTTCGAGCGAGACGAACATGCGCAGGATCTGGGGCTGCGCATGGATGTCGAAATCAGGGTCGAAGCGGCAAGCCTGGTAGGGGTCGGTCAGGGGCGCGACGTACTCGGGCCTGGTTGCGGTACGGACGGTGGTGTCGGTGACGCAACAGGCCCAGGGCAGGCCGGTAGCCTCGCACTCGTCTGCGAGCTCGATGCACAGGTCACGGGGGAGCGGCTCGATGCCGCGCAGGGTACCGTCGATGGTGACCCCGTAACCGCCGTCCGAGACCATGTTGTCAAAGCCGAGCGAGCGCATCTGGCCTTCCGCCAGGCAATGCGCGCGGCCGGTTGCGATAGCGAGGAAGTGGCCCTTTGCCTCAAGCTTCCCGATCGCGGCGCGGGTGTCGTCGGGCACGTGGCTCTGGCCGCTGCCCGGCACGAGCGTACCGTCGATATCAAAGAAGAAGAACTTGCGCCTCATACTGCTCCTTCACGCGTGACAGGTGACGGGGCGGATTGTCACGTTTTCAGGTTACCATGTAACAGTTGACGGGGGATTGTCACGCGGGAGGGCAGGTAGCCATGGACCTGACGGACCTCAGCAGGGAGGTGTCGTACGCCCTCAGGCACGCCCCCTGGGAGTACGAGCTCGAGCCGGACGCCGAGGGGTTCGTGCCCGTGGGACAACTGCTCGCCGCGCTCAACGAGACGGGCCACTACAGCCGACCCGTCACGACAGGGGACCTCGAGGCGGTCGTGAACGCGCCCGGCAAGCGCCGCCACGAGATCCGCGACGGCCACATCCGCGCCCTCTACGGGCACTCCTTCCCCATGAGAGTGGCCTTCGAGCCCGCCTGCCCGCCCGCGGTCCTCTACCACGGTACCGCAAGGCGCTTCCTCCCCTCCATCATGGAGGAGGGGCTCAGACCCATGTCGCGCCAGTACGTGCACCTCTCCGCAGACACGGACATGGCCCGGCAGGTCGGCTCGCGCCACGACCGCCGCGACCCTCCCGCCATCCTGCGCGTCGACGCCGCGGCGGCCCACGCCGACGGCGTCGCCTTCTACCCGACGGGCAACGAGCGTGTCTGGCTCTGCAACGCACTGCCGGCAAAGTACCTGAGCGTGTTTAAGTAGGGCGCAACACGTCCAGCATCAACAAACTCGGGTATCATGAGGGGAAGGTTTTCGGGAAAGGGGGCGCCATGGCGATCAGGACGGACAGCGACCTGATGAGGGACCTACCCGCCGGCGTCTACGGGCGCCTCCTGAGCGCAGCGTCCTCCGTCTCCCCCATCGCCGTGTACGTGTTCGGCTCCTACGCACGGGGCACCCAGTCGGCGGACAGCGACGTCGACCTCTACGTCGTCACCGAGGACGGGGACGGCCGCCGCGGCATCGACAACGCCATCCTGGTCGGCGACGGGCTTCTCGACATGCCCATCGCCGTGGACGTCCTGAGCTCGCACCGCTCCGAGTTCGCGCGGCGCAGCAGGAGCGTCAACGCCGTCGAGGGCCGCGTCGCCCGCGAGGGGGTGCTCATCGGTGCCTGACGGGGACCTGGCGCGCGAGGGAGAAAATCCTCAGGGCACAGGCGAAACGCGACGCCATGGCGCTTGAGGACCTCTACGCAATCGACCGCGAGTTCTATGCCTCCCACATCTGCTACTTTGCGGAGCAAACCGCCGAGAAGTCGCTCAAGGCGGTGCTTGCCGAGCGCGGCATTCGGTACCCAGTGAAGCACGACATCGGCCTGCTGCTCGGCATCTGCAAGCGCGAGGGAATCTTCGAGGCGCCAACGGAGGCTTTCCGCGCGGCGGGGCGTCTCTCTCGCTACGAGGCCAGCGCCCGGTACGAGGGCGCCCTCGACGTCACCGCAGCCGACGCGGCGCTGTGCGTGGGCTACTGCAACCTCATCGCCGGCGAGCTCGAATCGCACGGGATCGAGAGCGTGAGGGTCGACACCTCGCGGCCCGGTCGCGCAAATCTCAGAGAGGCCTAGACGGCATCAGCGGGGTCGCCGCCGGAACCCTTAGGCGAGGCCGGGAGCAACCGCTTGCAGTCACTTGAGCACTCAAAAGAAAAAAGCCAGAGGAACGAGCCTCTGGTCTGCACTTTTATGGTCGCGGGGGCTGGATTTGCGACGCGAAGCTAGTCCCTTTGGGAAACCAACAACCTCCGGGTTATGAGCCGATACATGTGGGATACGTTTCGGTACGTTTGGATACGTTTTCCTACAGTCCGCCCAGCTAGCGGCAGGCAAAGAAGTGCGTTTGAGTACGTTTGGATACATCTAAATACGCGCAATTTTTCTGACGCATTTTTGATGGTGCGTTTCCGCAGGTAGAGGGCCTGTTTCGCTATTTGACCCGGTTGCGCGCCAGCCGTTGCCGTGATGAGGCCGGCGCCGTATAATCAGATAGAAGAAATTTCTTCCGATTGGGGGAAGCCATGCCGCAGATTGTTCCCGTGAGCGACTTCAGGTCAGACATACGCTCCGTTTCCCGCTACACCGACGAGGGCGAGGTCGTCGTCCTCACCCAGAACGGGCGGCCCCGCTGGGCCATGGTCGACTACGACGAGTGGAACGCGGCTGCCTCCTCGCAGGAGCGCTCGGTCGCGCGCGCGCTCGCCGAGGCGGAGGGGCTCGAGCGCTCGGGCGACCTCTCATACGTCTCCGAGGACGAGTACGAGAGGCGCCGCCAGGCGCGCAAGGACGCCCGCTCGCCCAAGGCGGCGGCGCTGTGAGGTTCAGGCTGACCGAGCTCGCCGACGCGGACCTCGCCGGCATCGAGGACTGGGTCGAGGAGACGCGAGGGGCGGACACCGCGGACCGCGTCTCCGACGAGATCGACGCGAGGATACGCGAGATAGCCGGGCACCCCCTCCGCTTCCCCGTCTACCAGTTCGACGGGGATTTCGGCCTCATGCACGAGTACCGCAGCGCGAACGCCGGCCGCTTCAAGGTCTTCTACTGGGTGAACGAGTCCGAGGGCTTCGTCGAGATATGGCGGATACGACACGTCTCCTCCGACTTCACGCGCGTCGGCTGGTGACGCCTGTGGCATTACGGGAAGACCATGCGCGCATCGCCGTACAGACGCGGTAAAGGCTGGGCCCTCGCAGGCCATCCCGCTATTGCCGTACCGTACAAGGACCCGCCTTACTTTACACAAGGCCGGTTATCCGAGGGTTTTTCGACTCCCCTACCGCAACCGATGAATAGGAACGGCCGATCCGGGGCGGATTATGGCGTGGCCGCCGCTCTTTTATGCGGCCCGATCCAACCCCCGGTGGACCGAATAATCCGGGTGCGCTTATACGACTTGAAGTGCCTCGCCCTGCGACTTATGGGGCTCAAGTCGGCTGCCTGTATGGCATTGAAAAGGCCCCCTCGGAAGCAAATCCGAGGGGACCTGTAGCAAAAGGACGCCTGAGGCCTGTGGCTTTCTAACCTTTATTATTCGTATTCTCCCGTTTAGGCCTGGGAATCTTACGGAGCGCTGAGGAGGCCGCGCCTCCCAAATCACCCGCAACCTTGGCTGCTGCATCGACCACTTCCGCTGCCGACTTGCCCATTTCGCCCAACACCCTTCCCGCGCCCTCGCCAATGCCGCCCGCCACCTTGGTGGCTGTCCCGCCGACAGCCCCGGCAGCCTTAACCGCGGCCTCTCCCGCGTTTCCGGCAAGCTTCACCGCGGCACCGACGAATTCGCCCACCGGATTACCGGCCTCCGCGATAGCCGGCTCAACCAACTCGGGCACGTCCACGTGGTACTTGCCTTTGCGGATCGCCCCCTCCCGGAAAATCTTGGCTATAAACTCCTTGTTCTCTTCGGCTCGCTCGGCATCGCTGCGATCGGTGGTCGTCGCTTCGGTCGACTCCCCTGTGCCTTCCTCGTCCTCGTGCTCCGCCTTGATCTCGTCGACCGTCTTATAGAAGCAGTCCTCGGTGACCGCGACGACGAACTCCCTCGCCTGCGACAGGCAGTGGCTGGGGAACAGCCCGTCAAACGCCTTCCTCTCGGCAAGGTTCATCGGGTTGCCGCGATCGTAGTCGGGGTCGTAGGGGTCTTCCGACCAGCCGGCGATGCGTCTGCCCCCGTCCCCGTCCTCAATCCGTGCGAGGCCTCCGGTCATTGCGAGGTTCAAGGCGAAGGCCTCCCTGAGGCCCGTTGTGCCGATTTCGCAGAAATAACCTTGGAGTTCGAGGATGTCCTCGCCCTTCCCGATGTTCATGCGTAGGAAGTAATTGACCGACAGCGTCTCCTGGTTGTAGGTCTTGACGATGCTGTAGATGAAATCGTAGCCGCGGGGCGTCCTTCCGGCGTTCACCTCAATCAACCCCTGGTCGTCGCCGAGCGCCTTGTGGATTCCGTCGATCACGGAGGCCGTGTCCCCGAAGGTCATGGCTCGCTCCGGGGACGTCTTGTACATCCAGACATGGATGTTGGCGTTCTCCGTCTGCCTATACAGCAGGTCGAACCCGCCGATCCCGAGCGCCTCGCTAACCTCCTTGTAGAACTCGCTGTCTCTCCCGATGGCTTCGTATCCCTCGGGGACCAGAAGCGCGAGCTTGGTATCTGTCGGATGTATGACCATGGTTTGTCCTCTCAGACTCTCTCAATGTATAGACGGATATGAAATCCCCTAATGGCGCAGCCTTCACCCCTGTTTGGGCTTGACCTCTGCGCTATATGAATCGCGCCCAGGCCATCCACCAGCTGCAGTGGATGCCGGGCGCAAGTTTGTTAAGGATGATGGCGGGCGAGGTGTTGTCCCCTATTTAGCCGCTACATTCAATCGGCTGTTTTCTGGGGCTGTGAAGGGAACTCCCTGTTGTCGATCTTCTCTTTGAGGTCCTTGATCGTCTTCGGTACCTGGATTATGGCCGCGACGCCGAGAGCGGCAAACACGGCGCAATCAACGACCTTTTTATTGAGCTCTATCTTCATGTCGTTCCTCCCTGCGTTATCGAATCGTCATGGTGCTGAATCTGCGGCCACGTCTTAATAGCTATCGTTTCATGGCTGCGGTTGGCGTCGGTAGAATGCCACTCACAGGAAGTAGTCGTCGACCTTTGCCTGCGTGTCCAGGATTTGGTCCTTCGGGACCCCCGCGGCCTCGGCGAAGGCGGAAGACGCCCTCAGCGTATCCCGAAAGTCCGGGGAGAAGGCGTCGTCGATCAGCCTGCCGAACTCCGCGGACCTGGCGCCGAGCTCCTCGATGTAGGCGCCGAGCTTCGCCCGCAGCTCCTCGTCGACCTCGCCCTGGTGCAGGAGGTACTCGTCCAGCAGGTCGCGCTCCCACTCGTACATCTTGAGGCGGGTGTACTGAACGGCGAAGTCCGCCGTGGCTCGGACAAGGGCGCCGACGTCATCGTCCTTGGCCTTCAGGGTGCCGTATGCGGCGAGGAGCTTGACCATGGCCTCCAGGCAAAGCCAGAGGCACCGCTCCACGTAGTCCGGCTCGGCGATCTCGTCGTTCCCGAGGTCGTCGGACAGGCCCTTCAGCGACTCCGAAATCTCCTTGACGCTCTCGATCGCATCCGGGGCGAGGAGGCCCTCCCACCTTTGCACGGACCTGTCGATAAGGACGGCATAAGTCCTGAACACGGACTCCGTGTAGGTCTTCCCGTCCGCGAGTATCGCGTCGTCCACGACCCTGTCCGCGATCCCCGCCCACGTCTCCTGGTCGAACTCTTCCGGCATCAAACCCGTGTCCCCCATGTTCTTGAACACGGCAGCGGACAGGATGCTGAGCGCCTTCAGCAACGTGAGGGAGGGGTCCTCCGTCCCCGAGGTGAGCGCGCCGAGGGTCTCCTCCGCCTGCTGGATTCTCTCGACGCACGCCCGCATCGCATCGCCTGCCGGCGTCGACTGCAGGTAGTCGAGTGTGATGTCGGCAACCAGGTCTTTTATATCCATGGTCTCCGCCTACTCTATGGTCTTGTCCATCATCGCGGAGAGCGCCAGGGTGTTGTTGACCAGGTTGCCGAGCGCCTTCTTCTCCATGTCGGAGAGGCCGCTGTAGTCTTTGCCGTACAGGCTGATGTCGTCGCGGAACATGCCGTTCAGGCCGTCGCGCGCCTGCCGCGTGCTGCCCAGCAGGCCGGCGATCTTCGCGTCCGTCTCACGCACGGCCTCCGTGTTCCTCTTGACCTTCTCGATCTCCTCGCTCTTCTCCGCGTTCAGCTTCACGCGCTTCTTGGCGAAGACGACGATCGTGGTCAGCAGCGTCGCCCCGGCGACCGTCCACCCAATCGGACCGGCCATAGCCAAGAACGCACCCCCGGCCGAGATTCCGCCACCGCCAGCCGCGAGCGCGCCGCCGCCCAGCCAGGCGAGCGCCGCGTTGGTGGCCGCCGCCCCGGAGAGCGACGAGATCGCCACGCCCGTCGAGGCCGTGCCGAAGGTCGTCGCGACCCACATAGCCGCCGTCGGCGCCATAAAGGCGACCGACGCGCCGGCGGCCACCGCCGCGCCGGCTCCGCCCGCGGCCTTGCGCGCCGCGTCGAGCTCCCTGTCGGCGAACTCGCAGGCATCGGTGAACTTCTGCCGGTTGGTCTCGATCTCCGCGAACGTGTCGTCGAACGTCTTCGGACGGTTGGCGATGCTGTTAACCAGCGCCTTCACGTTCTCGATGGTGTCGACGGAGCGGCTCCTCTCGACGAAGAGCTGGATGCCCCTGTCGTTCATCAGCGTGTAGGCGTCGTTGTAGTTCGTGATCTCCTGCTCGAGCATGCGGTCGAGCTCGGTGATCTTGTCGGTGATCTCGTCGCGAGTCTTCTGGGCGCTCTCCGCCGCCTGCCCGGCGGCGTTGCCGATGGCCTCCCCCATCTTCCCCGCGTTCTCTTTAACAACGCCCCCCGCCTTGGCGAGGTTCTGCTGCATCGCCCCCGCGTCGAACTTCACCGGTATCTCCACGTTGAAGCCCTTGAAGGGGAACCCCGCCGCCGGCCTGCCTTCCTCACCCATGGAAACCTCCTCTGTCCGGAACTGTCATAACGGTGGTCGGACATCTCTGGTCCGTCCATTACAGTGCCTGCAGATTCTGCGGAACCCGTTCCCCAATGGGCGGGGCTCCTGTCGCAAGTGTAATCCATCAGGGCTTCCCATCGTTCGCCTCGCGCAAGCTTGGAACAGTAAGCGGTATCTCTGGAATGGACGATTGCCAGCGTGCAGCCTTTTTCGCCCAATTCGTACCGCTGGAAAATCCTGCCCTATCATTAGTGTCAAGAGACCCACCCGGTCCCAGTCGGGCATTGACAACAGGAGAGACTGCGGCATGGATGAATGGAGCTGCAAATGGAAAAGTTTCTGACCACCTTTGTGGCAGCTTTCATAGCGTTCGCCGTCTGGGACATCATCAAGGCGGTGGCACACAGGCGCTCCGGCAACAACCGAGACGTATAGGGAGCCGCATGTACCTGTACGCATTCCACTACCGTTTCCGGCACTCGGACATGGGCACGATCGAGGGCCAAAGGCGCGACTATGACCGGTGGGACGGGATCGCCGAAATGCCCGCTGCCTCATTCGAGGGGGACCACCTTGTGCACGAGTTCTACGACGATGGCGGCAGTATCCGCGTCAAGCTCGAGCGCGATGACGGAGACCCTCGCGCGCGGCATGTCGGCGTCGCGCATCCCACCGAAGACCCTCAGACGGACAAGAGCCTTATGGCATGGGGCAAGCATAAGGTAATCAAAGAGAGGCGTGTGTCGAGTTCCGCGACCCTGGCTACTGCGATGCGATGGAGTCCTGGTACCTCTTGGTGACCGATCGCAGCGACGGGGTTAAGGTCGCCTCAAAGAACAGGCACTGGATCCGTGCTGGCAAGGGCCTTTGGAAGCCGAAGTTCCCCGACTAGTGGCACTGCGGCCACCCACCCAGAGGCACTCTCCATGTCCCGCAATGTCCGTCTGCCGCGGTACCATCTTCATCGGGGGAGGCCGTATGGCGATGGTGTACGGGCCCGCGACGACGGGCTGAGGCAGAGGTTTGTGGAGGTCGGCGTCCGCCATACGCTGGACGGCATGCTCGTCCCGCTTCGGATCAACTGGAGCGACGGCCGTGTCTTCGAGATCGCCAATTGTCACTTCGACGGCATGGATCACGGGGTCAACGTCCGCCGCTGGACCGTTAGGATCAAGGGCCACAGGGCCTTCGCCCAGCTCTGGCTCGCCAGCAGCGGCCGCTTCTTCGTGATGGAGAAGCCGAGGCGGCCGGACACCACGGACTTCTGATTCCTCAGTACAACTGATCAAGGTTCCTGCCCGCACGCGATGCGGGCATTCTCGTCTGCCCACCCTCCCTCCCGCCCGTAGGCAACGCTGAAGGACACAACTCAGTTCCGCCTCTCGGCCCCATGCTCGCACACCGGGGCAGGCACCCCTGACGCCCCGGTGACGCCCCTCCCCGCGCTGGCGCGCCAAGCCCGCCCAGGACGCCCGCGCGCGGAGGGGCTTGCATGCAGGGTGCCGAGAGACGGAAGGGCAAAGGGCCGACGAGCCGCCACGTCCCCGAGGAGGACACCATGGGCACCATCAGCAACCTGTCGCAGCGCGTCAACGAGGCCATGACCACGGCCTACAGGGCGGAGCTCGCGCGCCGCCCGCAGGCAATCGAGGAGGCGAAGCGCGTCTACCTCGCCCTCGTGAACCCCGCGGCCCTCGCCGACGGCGCCGACGCGAGCGAAGGCGCCCTGGCTGCCGTCGCGGCATCACTCACGGAGTACCTGCTCTTCGACGCCGACATCGAAGGTGGGCGCGGCGCGCTCGGCGCCTACGCCGCGGAGGACGGCGCAGACCCCGACGCCGCGCGTCTCTGCCTCGGGCTCGCCGACACGGTCTTCTTCTCCAAGTTCTTGGTGGAGTCCCAGGACCCCGATGCGGGCTCGGCCGTCTTGGTCGACCTCGCGGACGGAGCGAAGTACGTGGTCGCCGACGCCGAGGTCACCTCGACCGAGGGCTGGTCCCGCGGCACCCTGGGGGTGTGGCTGGCAAAGGCCTCGGGCCAGTGGCTGTGCGAAGTCCCTGTAGCCGCCGCCCGGTACGACGACCAGGGGTGTGGTGCGGTTGGGATCGACGAGCGGCTCCGCAAAGTCCGTGCCAAAGTCGCGCTCTGCGAGCGGTACCGCGTCGGATGTGAGGCGCGTCCCGTCGGCGACGATGGCCTTCACCCTGGAATCTGCGAGGAGATGAGCAACGAAACCAGGGGCGACTGTTTTTGGCTCCCGCGTCGCGACGCCCGCGACCACGGCAGGCCTTCCCCAGACGGTGACGTCCACAAGGATCGATATCGAGTCGTCCGAGTCCGGGGAGGGCGACTGAACTCCCACAGTGGTATGCCAGCGGTTCGTGAGGTCGACGTTGCCCGACTCGAAGCGTACGTACACGGGCACGGAACCCCTGCGTCCCTGCAGATGTACGGTTTCTTCAGCCGTACTCTATTTGATTTGATTTTTTAATTTATTTGCAGAGTTCGAACTTGCACAACTATTAAATCTAACTTTTCGTTAGATACAGTGACAAATTTTCTCGCCACTCATTCGCCACTCATTTCGCCACTCAAACGAAAAAAGGCCAGAGAAACGAGCCTCTGGCCTGCGGTTTCATGGTCGCGGGGGCTGGATTTGAACCAACGACCTCCGGGTTATGAGCCCGGCGAGCTACCAGACTGCTCCACCCCGCAATGTCTGGATGCGCCTTCGCGCGAGAGAAGAATATACGCCGCTTGTCTTCCAATGTCAAAGGTCAGCTGTCAATCATGGAGCCGTCTCCACAATCAGACAGATTAAAGCCGGCGGGGCGGCGGGCGGAATCAGCGGAATGACAGGCAGGAGCATGCCAAACGTTGTATTGTGACTTTGACAAATAGCACACCGCAAAGAAGAACCGCGCCGCAGCAGGCAGCGGCATCGCACCGGGCGCACCGCGTAAGCGGCCGCGCCAATACAGCCGGCTTCGACGGTCGTCGCCGTCAGCAACCGAAAGGATGCACCATGTACGTTCGTCTTGTCAGCCTGATCATCGGCTACGCGCTCGGCTGCATCCTGACCGCGGATGTCGTCTCGCGGCATTTCGCGCACAAGACCGTCTTTGATCTGGGCGTCGGCAACCCGGGCATGGCCAACGTCGGCCACGAGCTCGGCCACAAGGCGGCCGCGTGCGTGCTCGCCGGCGACATCGCCAAGACCCTCGCCGCATGGCTCATCGCCCGCGCGCTCTTCCCCGCCGCGGCGGACGTCGCCGGGCTCTGGGCAGGCCTCGGCTCCACGCTCGGGCACAACTACCCCGTCTGGCACCGCTTCCGCGGCGGCAAGGGCGTCACGACCACCTGCTCCGCCATCATTCTGGCCGCACCTGTGATCGGCGTCGTCTCCTGCCTGCTGGGTTTCGCGACGGTCGTAGTCTCGGGCTACCTGTGCTGGGGAGCCATCGCGATCACGGCCTTTTACCTGGTGCTCGTAGCGATTTTCAAAGGCGGGGCGGAGCGCATCGCGATCGCCGCGGCCCTGCTGGTGCTGATGGCGATCGCGCACGGCAGCGCCGTCGCAGGTATCAAGACGGGTAAGACACCGCGCGCCTCGCTGGCCGACAAGGTCCTCGCCAAGCTGGGCCGCAAGCAGGCAGTCTAGCCGCGAGCGGGCGGTGTGTCGTGAGCCGCAGGTAGGGTTATGTCGTGGGCCGCAGGCGGGCGGTGTGCCGTGGGCTACGGGTGGATATCTCGCCCCCCGCCGCTGGCGGCAAAAAACCGACCGCCGCCCCGCGCGCGACACGAGACCTACCGCATGCCGCTGCGCAGACGCTCATAATTGCTCACTCGCATTAGTCTGTATTTAGCAGACGTGCGAGTGGGACACATTTGGGACAATTGTCGATTGCGGGGTGGCGCGGGGTGAGAGCAATCCTTTTGGGGCTTGCCGTTGTCGCGCTCCTCGTCGCCGCGATCGTCATCGAGTGGTCGGGCGACACCAGCCTGTCGGAACGCCACCACAGCCACCACGACACCTACTTCGTCCCCCGGTCGCTCACCACGTCGCTCGTGCTGATGATGGTCTTCGTCGGGGTGCTCGGCGTCGTCGTGGGCTGGCTCTGCCTCGTGGGCGTCTTCGCCGCGGACGCCACGATCGTCTTCTCGTTTTTCTTCACGTTCCTCGTGGTGTCGTTTGTGATGTGGGTCGCGATACGCCGCTACTGCGTCTCGACCTACGAGGACCGCCTGCGCGTGACGCCCTTTGTCGGCCGAGCCGAGACGCTCATGTACGCCGACATCGACCGCATGGCGTGGTCGCGCAAGTCCTTTGGCACCAGCTACCGCAACCTGCACATCTACGCGGGCGGCAAGGACGTCTTTTTGTGGGGGACCATCGACCTCGAGCAGATCCTCGCCCGCATCAACCGGTTCGACGTGCTCGAGGGCGCGGGCTCGGGTACCAGCCGCCCGTAGCGGGCCGCAGACGGGCGTCCCCAGCCATTGCCGCGCACACGCCGACGCACCCGGCCACCGACGCACCGGCCGCCCGTAGGCACTGCTTCTCCACACGCAGATAACAACTTGAGGAAGACCCGCCCTCGCGCGTCGCCACACCCCTATCATGGACGTATCAACTGCACACCCGTCGAAAGGCAGGCAGGTTTATGGTTTCACGTGTGTACGTCGAGAAGAAGGACGGCTACAACGTCGAGGCGTCGCAGCTGCTGACCGAGCTGCGCGACATCCTGGGCATCACGGGCCTCACGGGGCTGCGCGTCATCAACCGCTACGACGTCGAGGGCATCGAAGACGAACTCTTTGAGCAGTGCGTGCCGACCGTCTTTTCCGAGCCGCAGGTCGACGTCGCGACCGCCGAGATGCCCCAGGTGGCCGAGGGCGACCGCGTGTTTGCCGTCGAGTACCTGCCCGGCCAATTTGACATGCGCGCGTCCTCCGCGGCCGAGTGCGTGCAGCTGATCAGTCAGGGCGAGCGCCCCGAGGTCCGCTCCGCCAAGGTCTACGTGCTGACGGGCGACCTGACGGACGACGACGTCGCGGCCATCAAGCACTACGTGATCAACCCGGTCGAGGCGCGCGAGGCGTCGCTTGCGCCCAAGGACACGCTGCGCATGAACCTCGTGGCCCCCGACTCCGTCGAGACGCTGGCGGGCTTCCGCGAGCTCGACGAGGAGGCCCTGGCGGCCTTTATCCACGACCGCGGCCTCGCGATGGACCTGGCCGACATCGAGTTTTTCCAGGACTACTTCCGCCGCGAGCAGCGCGACCCCACGATCACCGAGGTCCGCGTGATCGACACCTACTGGTCGGACCACTGCCGCCACACCACCTTTGGCACCCAGCTCGAGGACGTGCGGATCGACGACGAGGTCGTGCGGCAGGCCTTCCAGCGCTACCTGCAGGTCCGCCACGAGCTCGGCCGCGACGACCGGCCTATGACCCTGATGGACATGGGCACCATCGGCGCCAAGTACCTCAAGCACACCGGCCAGCTCACGGGCCTCGACGAGTCCGAGGAGATCAACGCCTGCACCGTGAAGTGCAAGGTCGACGTCAACGGCCACGACGAAGACTGGCTTTTCCTCTTCAAGAACGAGACGCACAACCACCCGACCGAGATCGAGCCCTTTGGCGGCGCGGCCACCTGCATCGGCGGCGCCATCCGCGACCCGCTGTCCGGCCGCAGCTACGTGTACCAGGCCATGCGCGTGACCGGCGCAGGCAACCCGCTGGTCCCCGTGAGCGAGACGCTGCCCCACAAGCTGCCGCAGCGCAAGCTCGTGACGACGGCGGCCGCCGGTTATTCTTCCTATGGCAACCAGATCGGCCTGGCCACGGGACAGGTCAGCGAGCTCTACCACCCGGGCTACGTGGCCAAACGCATGGAGATCGGCGCGGTCGTCGGCGCGACGCCGGCCGACCACGTGCGCCGCGAGACCCCCGCTCCCGGCGACGTGATCATCCTGCTGGGCGGCCGCACCGGCCGTGACGGCATCGGTGGCGCCACCGGCTCCTCCAAGGCCCACACGGAGGACAGCCTGGAGGAGTGCGGCGCCGAGGTCCAGAAGGGCAACGCCCCCATCGAGCGCAAGCTCCAGCGCCTCTTCCGCCGCAAGGACGCCTGCCGCCTGATCAAGCGCTGCAACGACTTCGGCGCGGGCGGCGTGTCGGTCGCCATCGGCGAGCTGGCCGACGGTCTGCATGTCAACCTCGACCTCGTGCCCAAGAAGTACGAGGGCCTCGACGGCACCGAGCTCGCAATCTCCGAGAGCCAGGAGCGCATGGCCGTGGCGCTCGCGCCCGAGGACGTGGACGAGTTCATGAAGTACGCGCACGAGGAGAACCTCGAGGCCACCGCGGTCGCCGAGGTCACGGCCGACCCGCGCCTCGTGATGGACTGGAAGGGCACGACGATCGTCGACGTGAGCCGCGAGTTCCTGGGCTCCAACGGCGCGCCCAAGCACCAGGACGTGCATGTCGAGAAGCAGGGCAGCTGGGCTCCCGCGTGGGAGGGCACGACCGTGGCCGAGCGCCTCGAGAGCCTCGTGACCGACGAGAACGTCGCGTCCAACAAGGGCCTGTCCGAGCGCTTCGACTCCACCATCGGCGCGGCCACCGTGCTGATGCCCTTCGGCGGCGCGCGCCAGCTGACCGCCCCCATGGCCATGGTCGCCAAGCTGCCCGTCTTTGGCGAGACGACCACCGTCTCGGGCATGGCCTGGGGCTTCAACCCCTACCTCATGAGCGCCAACCAGTACACGGGCGCCTACCTGGCCGTCGTCGAGTCGGTCTCCAAGATGGTCGCCACGGGATTCGACCACGACAAGCTCTACCTGACTTTCCAGGAGTACTTCGAGCGCTTGCGCACCGAGCCCGAGCGTTGGGGCAAGCCGACGGCTGCCGTGCTCGGCGCCCTGGCTGCCCAGCTCGACCTGGGCATCGGCTCCATCGGCGGCAAGGACTCCATGTCCGGCTCCTTCGAGGACCTGGACGTGCCGCCCACGCTGGTCTCCTTCGCGACCGGCCTCGGCAAGCTGGACCGCGTGGTCTCCCCCGAGTTCAAACGCCCCGACTCGCGCGTCGTACTCCTGACCCCGCGCTACCGTGCGGACGGCATCACGCCCGACACGTCCAGCCTGCTCGCACTCTACGACCGTATCGAGGAGCTCATCGACGCGGGCGACGTGCGCTCCGTCGCGACGCCCGGCTACGGCTGCCTGGGCGAGGCTATTTTCAAGATGTGCCTCGGCAACCGCCTGGGCATCGACCTCTCCGGCCTCGGCGACGCCGACCTGCTCTTCCGTCCGCTCTACGGCAGCTTCGTCGTGGAGCTGCGCGAAGACGCGCTGATGCCGCTGCCCTCCGCCGCCTACCGCGCACGTGAGATCGGCGAGACGACCGAGGCCTACACGCTGCGCGTCGGCGGCGAGACGGTCGCGCTCGACGACCTCGAGGACAAATGGGCCGGCAAGATGGAGCCCGTCTTCCCGTATCGCGGCAAGGGCGAGCCCGTGAAGCAGATCACCTACCGTGCCGACTCCTATGTGACCCGCGGTTCGACCAAGCCCGTCTTTGCGCACCCGCGCGTCGTGATCCCTGTCTTCCCCGGCAACAACTGCGAGTACGACAGTGCCGCGGCCTTTGAGCGCGTCGGCGCCAAGGTCACGACCCTCGTGATCAACAACCTCACCCCGCAGGCCGTCGCCGAGAGCACCGAGGCGCTGGTCCGCGCGATCGGGCAGAGCCAGATCGTGATGCTGCCCGGCGGTTTCTCCGGCGGCGACGAGCCCGACGGCTCCGCGAAGTTCATCACGGCCTTCTTCCGCGCGCCCGCCGTCACCGAGGCGGTCCGCGACCTGCTGCAAAATCGCGACGGCCTGATGCTGGGCATCTGCAACGGCTTCCAGGCGCTGGTCAAGCTGGGTCTCGTGCCGTACGGCGACATCCGCCCGATGGACGCGGACTGCCCGACCCTGACCTTCAACACGATCGGCCGTCACCAGAGCCGCCTCGTGCGCACGCGCGTCGCGAGCGACCTGTCGCCGTGGCTGTCGCGCTGCGAGCTCGGCGACGTCCATACCATCGCGATCTCGCACGGCGAGGGCCGCTTCGTCGCGCCGCAGGCGGTGCTCGACCAGCTGGTCGCGCGCGGCCAGGTCGCCACGCAGTACGTGGACGCCGACGGCAACCCCTCCATGGACCTCGACGTCAACCCCAATGGCTCGCTGCTCGCCATCGAGGGCATCACCTCGCCCGACGGCCGCGTCTTTGGCAAGATGGGCCACACGGAGCGCTGGAGTGCCGGCCTCTACCAGAATGTCCCCGGCGACAAGTACCAGCCCATCATCCAGGGCGGTGTCTCGTACTTCACCAACTAGCCGCGTGTGCACGCCGCAGGTGCATAGGCAGGCAGCACTCAGGTAGTGCCCAGGTGCGCGGGTCGTCTTCCCCGTGTGCCTGGGCACGGCCTTGTACCGGGTACCCGTGGTCGGGTGCCACCCCTTCGGATGCCGCGCCTTCAAGCGCCATCCCTTCAGGTGCAGCCCCTCTAGGCGCGGGTTTTACGGATATCTGCACAGAAACCTGCCCGGGAGGGGAATTCGTGCAGGTCCCCCGCCGACGAACTACCCTCGCACGCATGGTTTTGCGCAGATCTGCAGAAAACCCCGCCTCGGAGGGTAATCCGCGTTCCGCCCGAAACGACGATCTACCCTCGCGTCCGTGGTTTTGCGCAGATTTGCGGGAAACCCTGGGTACGTGGGCGTATCGCGCACATGAGTGAAGAAGACAACGAAGGCGGACGACGCGCAACGACCTTGATACCCGGGACGACCGATGTGCAGGCTGGGTCAGAAGATTGGCCGGGAGGACAATCGGGCTGTTGAATGGGCTGGACTATCTCACGGCGACGGAGACAGATGTGACCGTGGGGTCGAAGCCCTTGAAGATGCCACCGGTAGTGATGCTCTGACCTGCGCCGATGCGCACTGCCCAATCGTCGGTCGGCGTGATGGTCACCGTGGTGCCACGCGCGGTGTAGGAGCCGTTCCAGCTCTGGTCGACCGCGACGTCCGCGGCGAAGGTCAACGTGACCGTCCATCCCCTGGTCGCCGTCGAGCCGCCGTTGCCCACGGTGACGTCCCACTGTGCGAACCGCGTACTGCCGTCTGACCAGGAGCTGGCCTCAGCGCAGGCGACGGTAAGGGTGCCTGTTGTCGCCTCGAGCTGGACTGCAGAAGCAGGGGCGGAGCCTGAGGAAGATGAACCCGAGGAAGACGAACCGTCTTTCTGCGCGTCGGCGGCGCCATGCGAGAGGGCGCCACCGGAGTCGGCGTCTGTGCCGTCGGCATCAGCGGCATCGTCGTCGGCACCGGACCCGCCGCCCGCAGACGCACCGCCACTCACGTGCTTCGAGCACGCCTTTGAACCAGCGGCCCTCCTCGGAGAGGTCGTCCTCTGTCCAGCCGCCTGTCTTGTCGCAGGCAGACGAGATGAGGGCCGAGCTCTCGTCCTTGTTGGAGAGGCTCCAGCACACAAATCCGATCTCGTTGGCATCGAGGAAGGCGATCCACTCATCGGCGGATGCGGTATCGCACGCGCCGTTGCCCGATGCATCAGTGATGCCAAACTCGCTCACGATCAGCGGCGTCCCGGCATCGAGCGCGCGCTGTGCCTTGTCGCGCAGGTCCTGCTTGTGTGTGCCTGCATAAAAGTGGAGCGCATAGACCGTATTGGGGTCCTCGACGGGATCGGCGGCCACCAGGTCCACGTCCTGGCTCCACGTGGTCGTGCCGCATATCACAAGCGCGTCGGGGGCGCGGTCGCGGATGACCGGCGTGACCTGATCGGCGTAGCTGCGCACGTCCTGCCAGGTCACATTGCCATTTGGCTCGTTGCAGATCTCGTAGATCACGTTGCCGTGGTCGGCGTAGCGGTCGCACACGATGGAGAAGAAGTCCTGCGCCGCCGCGAGATTGGGCAGCGGATTCTGATCGTGCAAGACGTGCCAATCGACGATCGCGTACGTGTCGAGGTCAGTGGCCGCCTGAACGCCTGCGTCGATGGTCGCGAGCAGCGCGTCGTGGTCGCCGTCGGTCAGCCAGCCGCCGTTCTCGTCGGTATAGCAGGCGAGGCGGACGGCATTGGCGCCCCATCCCTGCCAGGTGGCGAAGGCGTCCTTATTCACAAACTGCGGGAACCAGGCGAGCCCATGCGTGGAAACGCCGCGCAGCTGGAAGGGCGTGCCGCTCGCATCCACGACGTGCGTGCCGCCGACCCGCAGGGCACCGTGCGCGGAGTAGGTGTTGGCTAGGTCGGCGGTCGCGGCTGCGGAGCCCACGGCGCTGCCGGATGACGCGCCACCAGCCCACGCGGAGCCTACTCCGGAGCCGCTCCCCGCACCTGCCACGGGCGTCTTGGCGCAGCCTGCGAGGGCGAAGGTGTTGGCAAAGGAGAGCGTCGTCAGGGCAAAGAAGGACTTGCGACCGAGCTGCATATTGACCCTCCCGGGAGGCGTCAGGCGGTCTTGGGCACGCGCGTCTGCCCTCTGGGGTGCGCTCGCCTACCGAGACCGCCTAGGCGTGAGGTTAGTTTCAGTATATTCACGCAGGTCAACAACGTTGGTACTATGAACCATGTGAATCGCCAAAAGGAAGAAGGACGATGGCTCAAAGCGGTCGCTACGACAGGGAAGAAGGACGCCGGGGGGAGGGAGCCCGACAGACGCCACGGTCGACATACCGGGGGTCGGATCGACCCTCAAACCGGGGGACGACTCGGGCTGCAGGCAAGGGGGCAGCGGTGCCGACACGTCGAGAGATGTCGCCACAGCGCACAGAGCGACCGGGGCGCCGGGAGGCATCGGCTCGGCAGTCGGAGCGGCAGACGCAGCGCCGGTCGGCGTCCCGCCAGTCGGCACAGCGCCGAGCAGAGCGTCCAACGCGCCAGCGCATGACGGCACTCGAGCCGACGCAATCGCGTGGGCGGCAAGCAGGGCGCAGGGCGCCGGCGGCCGCGGTCGAGCAGCCCCGCCGCCGCGTCGACGCGGTCGACGGCCTGCGCGCCCTCTGCGCCCTCGCCGTGGTCGGCTACCACATGGGCCTCAGATGGATGACGGGCGGACTTCTGGGCGTCACGGTCCTCTTTGTGCTGACGGGCTACTTCACGACCGACAGCCTGCTCGCCGAGTACGCCCGCACGCGCGGCACCGTGAGCCTGAGGGACTACTTCGGCCGCCGCGTCCGCCGCCTCCTCCCCCAGGCATACGTCTGCATCGCAGTCACGGCCATGCTCTGCACGCTCTGCAACCATGTCCTTCTCACCAAGATGCGCCCCGATATCGTCCCTGCGCTCTTTGGCTTCCTGAACTGGTCGAAGATACTGACCAAGGTCTCCTACTTCGCCGCGGCAGGTGCGCCCTCGCCCCTCACCCACTACTGGTCGCTCGCGATCGAGTGGCAGTTCTACCTGGTCTGGGCTCCGCTGCTCGTCTTGCTCCTGCATCTCCATGTGCCCAAGCGCGGTATTCGTTGCCTGCTGGTCGTCGGTGCCATCGCATCCGCGGTGCTGCTGGCCGCGCTTTACACGCCCGGCGAGGATCCCTCGCGCTCCTACTACGGCACCGACACGCGCGCGGTGAGCCTGCTGCTAGGCTGCTGGCTGGCCTTCCGCGCCCCCATGCGGCGCGTCTCCGCGGTCGACCTCCGCAAAGACGGACGGACAAGCCTGCGGGTCAACCTTGTCGGCACCGGCTCCATCGCCGCGATCGTGATCCTGATGGTCTGCACCAAGGGCTATACCGACTTCAGCTACTACGGCGGCATCGCCCTGGTCTCGGTGCTGGCGGTGGTCGCGCTCGGCTGCCTGATGCCGGCGGGCACGCTGCTGTCGCGCGTCCTCTCCCTGCCTCCCCTGGTCTGGGTCGGCCAGCGGTCGTACGCGCTCTACCTCTGGCACTACCCCATCGTCCTTCTGACCTCCGGCCTGGTCGGTACGACGCAGACGCCTGCCTGGCTCTACGTGCTCCAGCTGGCCCTCAGCCTCGCCGCGGCGGAGGTCAGCTACCGTCTGGTCGAGAAGCCCTGCGGCGAGCGCGGGGCGATCAGCGGCGCCCTCCGCGGCTTCCGCGACGCGCTGCGCTCTGGCGGCCTCGCCGGCTGGGCCCGCACGAAGACGCCCGTTCTTCTTCCTGCCGTCGTGGTGCTCGCGATCGGTGTCGTGGGCCTCATCGCAGTCCCGCCCGTCGATGCGGTGGGCGGCACGGGCGGAGCGGGCGGCACGGCACGGGAGCGCACGCGCGCAACGGCCCTCCGCATGCCCACCGCGCAGGGGGTCCACGACGTGACGATCATCGGCGACTCGGTCCCCGAGGACGCCGCGGACGATATCGTGGCGGCCTTCCCCAACGCCCTCTTTGACTGCAAGATCAGCCGCCAGATGAGCGCGGGCACGGAGCTGCTCGCCGACTACGTGTCGCAGGGAGTCGTGGGCAACACGGTCGTCTGCTGCCTCGGCAGCAACGGGCCGCTGGCCGAGAGCGACCTCGACGCTTTCGTCGCGGCGGCGGGCAGCGGGCGCACCGTGTGGTTTGTCAACAACCGCATGCCCGACGACTGGCAGGATGCCAACAACGCGCTCTTTGCCAGCTACGCCGAGTCGCACGACGGCGTGCGACTCATCGACTGGTACGGGTACAGCCAGGGCCACGACGACTGGTTCTGGGACGACGGCGAGCACGTGCGCCCCGAGGGCGCCGCGGCCTACGCCCAGATGCTGGTCGACGCACTCGACTACCAGGCGCCCGCGAGCGATACGGTCGTCTTCTCCACGCTGGTCCTGGGCGACGACGTGGCGTTCGACGCCGCGGACGACCTCGCGGCGGCCTTCCCCGCCGGGGCCGTCGACTGCGCGGAGGGCCGTGGGGTCCAGGGGCTCGATGACGCCGTGAAGAAGTACCTGGACCAGGGCAACCTCGACGCAGGCACGCAGGTGGTCGTCTCCATCGGCGCGGAGGGGCCGGTCGACGAGACCGCCTTGCGGCAGACGATCGACGCGCTCGGCGCCGACCGCGGCGTCTGGTTGGTGACGACCCGTACCGACGGTGGCTGGCAGGATGACAACAACCGGGCGTTCACGCAGCTCGCGGAGGCGAAGAAAAACGTGCAGCTCGTCGACTGGTACGCCGCGAGCGAGGGGCACGACGAGTACTTCTCGGGCGGCGACCCCACCGCCTTGACCGCCGACGGCGCCGCGGCGTACACCGCCGCGATCACCGACGCACTCGGCGACGCGTAGGCACGCAGGCACGACATCAGATGGTGGGACCCAGCCGTACCCGGCGCGGCCACAGGCGCCCGTTCGTCTTACCTACTCGTCGAAGGCGGCGCAGATCGAGTCGAGCAGCATGACGGCAAAGGTCTGCGCATCGCCTGTCGTGAAGGTGCCGTCGTAGCCGAGGCCGTAGGGCAGCTCGATGCGGAGCACGGGGGGCTGCTCGTCGGACAGGCCGAGCGCCGCGCGGATGCGCATGGGCAGGGTGTCGACGTCGTCCATCATGAGGTTCTGCATCGTGGAGTCCTCGGGCAGCGGCGTCGACGCCAGCACAAAGACGGCCGAGACCCCGGGCGTGGCGTCGCCGACGGAGCCGATCAGCTCCAGGCCGCTCGTGTCGGTCGTGGCCGAGGCGAGGTTCCAGATGCGGCCCGCGACGTTGCGCGCGATGGGGTCGTCGCCCGTGATCTGCAGGCGCATCGACTCGAGCACGCCCGCCGCGCGCGCAAAGCCCATGCCGCCCATCGGGTGCGGACCGGCGGCCGGCTTGCCCGCCCACACGTGGTGCAGGCGCTCGATCGCGTCGAACGTGTCCTGGAAGCACATGCCGTCGGCGAGCGCGCCCTGGCTCTCCTGGAACTCCTTGACGGCCGACTCGGTGTAGACGCCGTAGTAGCCGTCGGGCTTGCCGCAGGAAAATCCCAGGATGTTGAGACATTTTTGCAGCTGGAGCACGTCGGCGCCGTGGTAGTTGGGCAGGCGCAGGTAGAGCGTGCGGTCGCCCATCCGGTACCCGGCGTCGACCAGCGCCGTCCAGGTCTCGGTGTCGACCTCGCCGCCCAGGTTCAGGCCCTGGTCCAGACGGAACCGCGCGACCGCGGACGCCGTCGACGGGCCGTAGGCCTTGCCCTCGACCTCCGAGGCCTCGATCCTGTAGCCGAGCGAGCCGAGGCGCTCCTGTATGTCTTCTACGGCGACGCCGGTGGCGCCTTGACGGATGGGTTCCATCGTTGCTCCTATCTAGTGCGTGCGGGCCGGCTGCGGGTGCCCCGGCACGGGGTCGTCCTCGTCAGAGGCCAGGACGACCGGCCGGGAAGACAGACCCTCGCCTAGCCCGCGCGTCTCACAAAGAAGTCCGCCATGGAGAGCAGGACCTCGTAGGTATCGTTTGCGTACTCCCCCGGCGTCAGGCGCGTCTTGGCGTCCTGCACCAGGCGGACGGCCTCGTTCCAGGTGTAGTCGATCGCACCGACCCGCTCCATCAGCTCGACGGCGCGGGCCAGGCGGTCCTTGTCGGCCGTGTGGCTCATGAGGATCTCGAGCAGCTCGTCGTGCGGGTCGCCCTCCAGGTTGGCCAGCGCGTAGACCACCGCGAGCGTGCGCTTGCCCTCGGTGATGTCGTTGCGGTAGTCCTTGCCCTGGCTCTCGGCGTCGCCCACCAGGTTGAGCAGGTCGTCCTGCAGCTGGAAGGCAAGGCCCGCGTCGAGGCCGAAGCTCCGCAGCTCGTGCACCTGCTTCTTGCTGCCGCCGCCGCAGATGGCACCCATCGCGAGCGGGCTCGCGGCGGAGTAGCAGGCCGTCTTGTGCCAGGCCATGTAGCGGTAGTCGTCGGGCGTCACGTCCCAGCGGCCGTCGCGCACCCAGGCCAGGTCGAGCGCCTGGCCCTCCACGGTCAGGTGCTCCATCTGCGCGAGCTCGGACAGCAGGCGCAGCTTGACGGTGTCGCTGTAGTCCGCCCCGAGGATCGCCTCGTAGGTGGACACGATGCCCAGGTCGCCGTCGTTGATCGCAGGGCCGACCCCCTCGATCAGGTGCAGGCAGGGCTTGCCGCGGCGCAGCTCGCCCTCGTCGGCGATGTCGTCGTGAATAAGGGCGGCGCTCTGGAAATACTCCACCGCGTACGCGATGGGCAGCGCGTCCTCGGGGTCGCCGCCGACCGCCTCGCATCCCAGCATCGCGAGGATGGGGCGCGTGCGCTTGCCGCCGCGCGCGGTGAAGCGGCGCAGCGGGCAGTAGAGCGCGCGGTCGAGGTCGTCGTGCAGCAGGCTGGACCGCACGGCGTGGGGGCCGTTGTCGTAGAGGTAGTTCTCCACCGCCCTGCGGTGCTTGCCCATGTAGGCCAGAAAGCGATTGCCCGTGTTGCCCAAATCCTCAGTCACGTCAGGCCCCTAGCCCTCGTAGCCGTCGGGGTTCTCGGACTGCCAATGCCAGGAGTCGCGACACATGTCGTCCAGGTCGTAGCGGGCCTTCCAGCCCATCTCGCGCTCGGCCTTGGAGCAGTCGGCGTAGTTGGCCACCACGTCGCCCGCGCGGCGCGGACCGATCTGATAGGGCAGCTCGCGGCCGCAGGCGCGCGAGAAGGCGTGGATCACGTCGAGGACGCTCGAGCCCTTGCCGGTACCGAGGTTAAAGACCTCGACGCCCGTGCGGCCGTTCATCCAGGCCAGCGCCGCCACGTGGCCCGAGGCCAGGTCCATCACGTGGATGTAGTCGCGCACGCCCGTGCCGTCCGGCGTGGGGTAGTCGTCGCCCCACACGCGCACGTACTCACGCTTGCCCACGGCGACCTGCGCGACGTAGGGCACGAGATTGTTGGGGATGCCCTTGGGGTCCTCGCCGATCAGTCCCGAAGGGTGGGCGCCGATGGGGTTGAAGTAGCGCAGCAGCACCACGTTCCACTCGGGGTCGGCGGTGTGCAGGTCGGTCAGGATCTGCTCGATCATCCACTTGGTCCAACCATAGGGGTTGGTCGCGGGCTTCTTGGGGCTCTCCTCGGTCAGCGGCAGGCTGTCGGGCTCGCCGTAGACGGTGGCGGAGCTGCTGAAGATGATCGACTTGCAGCCGTGCGCGCGCATCACGTCGACCAGGGTGAGGGTGTTGCCGAGGTTGTTGGTGTAGTACTCGATCGGCTTCTCGACGGACTCGCCCACGGCCTTGTAGCCGGCGAAGTGGATCACGCGGTCGATCGCGTTGTCGGCAAAGATCTGCTCGAGCGCGGCGCGGTCGTTGACGTCGGCCTGGTAGAAGCGCAGGTTGGCCGCCGCCTCGGGTCCCACGATCGTCTTGATGCGGTCCACGGCCTTCTCAGAGGAATTGGAGAGGTCGTCCACGATCACCGCGCGGTATCCCTGCTGCAGCAGCTCGACCACGGTATGGCTGCCGATAAAGCCGGCGCCGCCCGTCACGAGGACGCAGGTGTCGGCGGGTGCTTTCTTATCGCTCATGAGATTCCTTCCGCATATCAGCTCTCACAAGAATATCTTTTTTTCCCGAATCGTCTGTTTTCCGAATCGGTATATAGCTGTCTCAGTATACGGGAGTCGTGTGACGAGCGCATGGTTCGCGGAGCGAACGCCGTCGTTTGACAGGCAGGCGTATGCGCGCAAAGACGAACGTACGGCCCGGCAGGCGTATATGCAAAGACGAGCATTCGGCTCGACGGGCAGACCCGCCCGCGGACGTATGATGGGCATGCTGGCAGGCAGTAGACGGGGAGGTGGGCAGCGTGCCGGACGGGATGAGCATAGTCGAGGCTTTCTTCCTCTCGGGGCAGCTGTGGTGGCGCTACCCGGGGTCGGGTTTCGCGCTCTGGTCGCCCGAGCACCTCGCGGCGCTTGCCCTCTGCGTCGTCCTGATTGCCGCGCTGGTCGCCCGCGCCGACCGCCCGGGCCTCGTGCGCGCCGTCGCGGTCGTCCCCCTCTGCTCACTCGCGCTGACCAATGCGCTCACCGCGGCCCAGGGCGCCTACGACCCCACCCGCCTGCCCCTCTACCTCTGCAACCTCTGCGAGCTCATCGTCCTGGTGGACTGCCTGCACCCCAACGCCCTCTGCGACGAATGCTCCTTTGCCCTCGCGATGCTGGGCGGCGTCTCCGCGATCCTCTTCCCCGGCTGGCCCCAGTGCCCCATCTGGTCGCTGCCCAGCGTCACGGGCTTCCTGGAGCACAGCTGCCTGGTCGCCTACCCGCTCATGCGGATGCGCACGGGGGCGTTGGTCCCGCGGCGCAGGCGGGCGTGGATGCCGATGGCGGTCGGTGGCGCGCACATGCTCGCGGTCATTCCCTACAACCTGCGCTACGGCAGCAACTTCGACTTCGTGCCCGACCCGATGGGCACCGAGCCGCTCGCGTCCGCCTTCCGCTCCCTCGGCAACCCCGGCTACACCCTGCTCGTCTTTACCATGGGCTGCGCGATCGTCTGGGTGGAGTACCTCCTCTGCGCCCGCACGCACCGCTAAATGCAAGCGGGCTTGCTGGGGCGCAGCGTGACAGTCTAGTGTGACACTCCCCCGTCACCTGTCACGCACCAGTGTGACAGTCCCCCGTCACCTGACACAGGGGGCGGCGGCGCTGGGGAAGGGGCGCCGCCGCGCTGGGAGGAGTCTACAGGTGCCAGATGTCCTCGTTGTACTGGCGGATAGTGCGGTCGGATGAGAAGTAGCCGGCCTGGGCGATGTTGACGAGGCAGCTGCGCGCCCAGACGCGCTCGTTCTCGTGCGCCACGAGCATCTCGGCCTTGGTCGCGCAGTAGCTCTCGAAGTCGGGCATGGTCATGAACCAGTCCTTCTGCGTGAGGTTGCCGTAGAGGCGCGAGAGCATGGTGCCGTCGGCGTCATTGACCATCGCGGGGCTCACCAGGAAGTCGAGTGCCTCGGCGAGGCGTGCGTCCTTGCGGTAATAGTCGGCGGGGTTGTAGTCGGCCTTCTGGTAGTGCGCAATGACCTCGTCGGAGCCCAGGCCAAAGGTGTAGATGTTGTCCGGACCCACGAGCTGGGCGATCTCGACGTTGGCACCGTCCATCGTGCCCAGGGTCAGGGCGCCGTTGAGCATGAACTTCATGTTGGAGGTACCCGATGCCTCCTTGGAGGCCAGCGAGATCTGCTCGGAGATGTCGCAGGCAGGGATCAGTCGCTCCGCGGCCGTGACGTTGTAGTTCTCAAGCATCACGACGCGCAGCCAGCCGCGCGCGTCGGGGTCGCGCTCGACCAGGCGGCCCAGCGTGATGATCGCGTGGATGATGTCCTTGGCGGCGACGTAGGCAGGCGCGGCCTTGGCGCCGTAGATCAGCGTGACCGGGCGCTGCGGGTAGACGCCGTCCTTGATGTCGAGGTAGGTGCGGATGGCCCACAGCAGGCTCAGCTGCTGGCGCTTGTACTCGTGCAGGCGCTTGGACTGCACGTCAAAGACGGACGCAGTGTCGAGGCTCACACCCTGATGCCCCTCCAGCCAGGAAGAGAAACGCTCCTTATTGGCCTGCTTGACCTCGGCGAGCGCCGCCAGCGTGGCGTCGTCGTCAGCGTAGTCGAGCAGGCGCTCGAGCTGCGCCGCGTCCGTCTTCCAGCCCTCGCCGATACGGGCGTCGATCAGGGCCGTGAGGCCGGGGTTGCACTCCACGAGCCAGCGGCGGAACGTGACGCCGTTGGTCTTGTTGTTGAACTTGTCCGGATAGAGCCGGTAGAAGGGGGCGAGCTCGGTCTCCTCGAGGATCTTGGTGTGGAGCGCGGCCACGCCGTTGACGGAGTGGGCCACGTGGATGTCGATGTGGGCCATGTGCACGTTGCCGCGGTCGTCCAGGATGCGGACCGCGGGGTCGTCGCCGGTCGCTGCGCACACGCGATCATCCAGGTCGCGGATGATGGGCATGAGCTGGGGCGCCACGCGCTCGATGTAGTCGGCGGGCCAGGTCTCGAGCGCCTCGGCCAGGATGGTGTGGTTGGTGTAAGCGCACACGTCGCCCACGATACGGATCGCCTCGTCCTGCCCGATGCCGCGCTCGACGAGCAGGCGGATCAACTCGGGAATGACCATCGTTGGGTGCGTGTCGTTGATCTGCACCTGCGCGTAGTCCGCCAGGTCGTGCAGGTCGCTCCCCCGCGAGACCGCCTCGTCCAGCAGCAGCTGGGCAGCGTTGGCAACCATGAAGTACTCCTGGTAGACGCGCAGCAGGCGACCTGCGTCGTCGGAGTCGTCGGGGTAGAGGAAGAGCGTGAGGTTCTTTGCGATCGCGTGCTTGTCGAAGCCGATGCCGCTGTGCAGCACGCCCTCGTCCACGCTGTCCACGTCGAAGAGACGCAGGCGGCCGCAGCGCGAACCGTATCCCGTGACGTCGAGATCGTACATGGTCGAGGTCAGGTCGAAGCCGCCGAAATGCACGGTGTAGTGGCGGCCGGTCGGCTTGAGGAAGCTCTCGCGGCCCCAGGTGAGCCAGAAGTCGGGCACCTCTGCCTGCTTACCCCACTCGAAGACCTGACGGAAGAGGCCGCAGTGGTACGCAAGGCCCACGCCGTCCGCCGGCAGGCCCAGCGTCGCGAGGCTGTCGAGGAAGCAGGCGGCCAGACGGCCGAGACCGCCGTTGCCGAGGGAGGGCTCGTGCTCGTATTCCTCCAGCTCGGCCAGGCTCTTGCCCGCCGCGGCCAGCTCGTCGCGCACGGCGTCGTACAGACCCAGGTTGATGAGGTTGTTGGAGAGGAGCTTGCCCACCAGGAACTCGGCGGAGATGTAATAGAGCTTCTTTTTGCCCTCGTTGTAGCCGCGGCCCTCGGCGGCCGCCGTGGTGTAGCGCATGAGGGCGTTGAAGAGCTCGAGGTCGGTGCACGTGTCGAGGGGTTTGTCCGTGAAGTCCTGAAGTCGCATCGGGAGCGTCCCTTCAGATAGTCATCTCACTGTGTGACAAGATGGACTATAGCAGGCTGGAAACGTTACCGCAAACGTTTCCATATCTCTCCAAACCTTCTGCCGTTCGGGAGCGATTTCCTACCGTTCGCCGCCCGCTCACCGCGTTTGCCGAGGTAAGAGAAAAGGCGACAGGCCCGAAGACCTGCCGCCTTGGCAGTGCGTATGTCGCTCAGCGCCCGCACTGGCTCGGCGCCCGCGCTGGCTCCTGGAAGGAATCGCTACGAGAGCGCCTCGACCATGGAGGCAGCGGCCTTCTTGCCGGCGCCCATGGCCAGGATGACCGTCGCGGCACCGGTGACGATGTCGCCGCCGGCCCAGATGCGCGGGTTGGAGGTGCGGCCGTTCTCGTCGGCCACGACGTAGCCCCACTTGTTGAAGTCGCAGCCGCCGATGAGCTTGGCCGTGACGTTGGCGTTGGTGCCGATGGCGGAGATGGCCACGTCGCAGGGGATCTCCTCGATCTCGCCCTCGATGGGGATAGGACGACGGCGACCGGACTCGTCGGGCTCGCCCAGCTTCATCTTCTGGATCTTGACGCCGCAGACGTTGCCGTCCTCGCCCTTGAGGAACTCGAGGGGAGCGGAGAGCTCCATGACCTCGACACCCTCCTGCTTGGCGTGATGCAGCTCGGCCTTACGGGCGGGCATCTCGGCCTCGGTACGACGGTAGGCGATGATCGCGCGCTTGGCGCCCAGGCGCTTGGCGGTGCGGACCGCGTCCATGGCGACGTTGCCGCCGCCGAAGACCACGACGGTCTCGGCGTGCTTGGTCGGCGTGTCGTACTCGGGGAAGCGGTTGGCCTTCATCAGGTTCACGCGGGTGAGGTACTCGTTGGCGAAGAAGACATTCGGGAGATTCTCGCCGGGGATGCCCATGAGCTTGGGCAGGCCCGCGCCCGTGGCGATGTAGAGGGCGTCGAACTCCTTGAGCAGGTCCTCGGCGTTGCCGAGGTTGCCGATCACGGAGTTGTACTCGAACTTGACGCCCAGGGTCTTGAGGCCGTCGATCTCGCGCTTGACGACTGCCTTGGGCAGACGGAACTCGGGGATGCCGTAGACCAGCACGCCGCCGCCGGTGAAGAAGGCCTCAAAGACGGTGACGTCGAAGCCGTTGCGGGCCAGCTCGCCGGCGCAGGTGATGCCGGAGGGGCCGGAACCGATGACCGCGATCTTCTTGCCGTTGGCAGGCTTGATGTCGGGCTTGGAGGCCAGCTCGGGCTGGTCGCCCAGGAAGCGCTCCAGCTGGCCGATGGCGACGGGCTCGCCCTTCTTGCCGCGGATGCACTTGCCCTCGCACTGGCTCTCCTGCGGGCAGACGCGGCCGCAGATGGCCGGCAGCATGGACTGCTCGTGGATGATGTCCAGGCCCTCGCCGTACTTGCCCTCGTAGATCTTCTCGATGAAGCCGGGGATGTTGATGTTGACGGGGCAGCCCTCGACGCACAGGGGCTTCTTGCAGCGCATGCAGCGCGAAGCCTCGGCCTTGGCCATCTCCTCGGTGTAGCCCTTGTCGACCGGGCGGAAATCGATGGCGCGCTCGATCGGGTCTTCCTCATTGTACGGAGTGCGCGGCAGCTTCATGTCTGCCACCCAGCGACCATTTACTTCTGGCATGCGCAGTTCGCCTCCTCGTAAGCGTGCAGGGCCTGGCCCTCTTCGGTGCGGTACGCGGCCTGACGCGCGCGCAGGTCGTTCCAGTCGACCTTGGTGGCGTCGAAGTCGGGGCCGTCGACGCAGGCGAATTTGGTCTCGCCGCCAACCTCGACGCGGCAGCAGCCGCACATGCCGGTACCGTCGACCATGATCGGGTTGAGCGACGCCATGATCGGGGTGTTGTACTTCTCGGCGGTGAGGGTCGAGAACTTCATCATCGGGACGGGGCCGACGCAGAAGACGTGGTCGGTCTGGCCGGCCTGGAGCAGGCGCTCCAGCGGCGCGGTGACGACACCCTTCTCGCCGTAGGAGCCGTCGTCCGTGGTGATGTGGATGTGGTCCTCGGGCAGGATCTCACGGAACTGGTCCTCGAGCAGCAGCAGGTCCTTGGTGCGGGCGCCCATGATGGCGTGCACCTCCTTGCCCTGCTGGACGAGCAGACGGGTGATCGGGAAGGCGATAGCCAGGCCGACGCCGCCGCCGATGACCGTCCAGATGCCGTCGCCGAACTCGCTGGGCTTGCCGAGCGGGCCCGTGACGTCCTGGATGCTGTCGCCGACCTCGTACGTGGAGAGCATCTTGGTGGTCTTGCCGACCACCATGAAGATGAACTCGACCCAGCCCTCTTCGGCGTTCCAGTCCGCAAACGTGAAGGGCACGCGCTCGCCCGTCTCATTTGCACGCACCATCAGGAACTGGCCGGCGTGTGCGTACTTGGCCATCCGGGGTGCCTCGATGCGGAACTTGAACACCTTCTCCGAGAACTGCGTCTTTTCGAGGATTTTGTACATTAACGAACTCCTCTCCTAGCAGCGCTACGGTAGCCCACGGTCCCTACGCCGCGGACACTACACAACCTTACTGATTTTAGCTCAGAACACCAAGGAATAGGGCCGTGTGTCGCACCAAATTGTAGGCAGGATACAAAAGGGTGTTGCGAGCTGCGCGTTTGTTGCGGTGGGGGCTCGCCGCCGGAGTCGTCGCGGCGCCGCCGCAGCGGACATCACACACGCTGCCCGCACCGCAACGGCACGTCGCCCACTACGCTGCGAGCCCTACCCTCCCGCCCTTCGTACACGAACGGCCTTCTTTGGCGGATATAGGGCAAGGAACCCAGGCTCATGTACGAATACGCTACGCCGTCCTTCTTGATTTCGTACATGAAAGCGGGTCTTCCCCGCCATCCGCTCCGCAAATAGCCGCTCGTGTACGTTCTGATTGGCATGGCATCAAAGTTTTCGTACACGAGTACCCGTCTGCCGCCGCCTAGCAGGCAATAAAGGGTGTCGGTGTACGACCGGCTTGCGAACCGACGCAGACTGGGTGCGCGTGAGGGCATGGCGCGGGTATAGCGCAGCGGCAAATCACGCACGAGCAGACGAAATCACGTCACCTACCCGCGAAAAGGGCGGCTCATGTATGATTTGCTAATCGCGGCCAATCAATTGGTGTGCCAAGACGCGATCTTCATCTTGTCAATCGCGCACCAGATGGCTCGTCTTCGTAGAAATACGGTTGATGCCACCACTGATGTACGAAACCGTGCTAGCCCGCCTAGCGCCAGGTCGCCGTGCCCGCGAGGCAGGCCTCGACGCACGCCGCCCCATCGGCCGCGAGCAGCTCGAACTCCTCCACGTAGCCACCTTTGAGCTGGCGCAAGACGTACGTGGCGACGTCCATCTTTCCCGGCGGGCGGCCGATGCCGCAGCGGACGCGGGCAAAGTCGCGGGTGCCGAGCTTGTCGGCGACCGAACGCAGGCCGTTGTGCGCGTTGAGGCCGCCGCCCCACTTGGCCGCGACCGAGCCCGCGGGCAGGTCGACCTCGTCGTGCACGACCAGGATCTCGGCGGGCTTCACGTGGTGCGCGCGGGCGAGCTTGGAGAGCGGGCCGCCGCTGGTATTCATATAGTCCTGCGGCTTGGCCAGCAGGACCTCGCGCGCCTCGCCGTTCTTCTTGACCTCGATGCTCGCGACCTGACAGCCCGCCTCGCTCTTCCAGTAGCGGACCCCATGGTCGGCGGCCAAGCGATCGACGACGGCGAAACCGATGCTGTGCCGCGTGAGCTCGTACTCCTTGCCGGGGTTGCCGAGACCGCAGACGATCCTGATGTCCTTGGGACCTTGTGGCATGGCTACTCCTCGTTCGCGATGGGAATGGGGGCCGGCGCGGGGGCGGGGGCCGGCGCGGGGGCGGGGGCCGGCGCGGATGCGGGGGTCGGCGCGGGGGCAGACGCAATCGCGGCCTCGGCGGAGGCGGAGCCCAGGGCGCTCGTCACGGTCAGGCGGACGCTCCCCTCCCCGCCCGCACGGACGACGGCGAGCGCGCGTCCGTAGTAACTCGTGTAGTCGCCCGTCGTGAAGCGCTCCTCCGTGCGCGGGTTGGCGCTGCCAAAGGCCAGCAGCTCGCCGCCGGTAGCCTCGGCGTGCAGGAGCTCGTCGGCGTTGGACTCCGCGATGGCCTCGTCGCCGATCCAGACATCAAAGTAGACGAGCTCGCCGGGCGCAACGTCCGTCTTCTCCGCCCGGACCTGCACCTGGAGGGCGGTCGCCGTACGGAGCTCGCTGCGGGCGATCTCGTGGTCGTCCTCGTCGAAGGCCACGGCCGTCAGGACGCCCGGCTCGTAGCGCGGCAGGTAGGTCGTACGCCCGTCACGGCAGCGGCGACGCGCGACGAGCCGGCCGTTGAGCCAGAGCTCCACGTGCTTGCAGGGGAAGTAGACCTCGACCGGCGCCAGGTTGCCCTCGCAGCCGCGCCAGCTCCAGCTGGGCAGCGAGTTGGTGCCGCGCCAGGTCGCGCGCTGGGCTTCGACGCCGGGGTGGTTGGGCGGCTTGACGCTGATGGCGGGCCTGGTCAGCACGCCCCAGGTGGCCTGAGCCCAGAAGAGGTCGCCGGTCGGGTTACCCAGGATGTCGAGCGCGCCGGTGTCGGCGAGCAGCCAGGGGAAGGGCTTCTCGAAGCCGCGCTCCTCCTGCCGCCAGGTCCAGGCGCCGGAGCCGGTCTCGCCCAGGTAGTCCCAGGCGGTCCACATGAAGTCACCGATCAGGTAGGGATAGCGCTCGACCATGGCCCAGTTTTTTGCGATGTCCTGCGGGAACGTCTCGGAGCCCACAATCAGGCGGTCGGGATGCGCGCTGCCCTCGAGCGGGTAGCGTCCCGAGGCATAGTTGTAGCCGGCGATGTCGAGCGGGTCGAGCGCCGGCGAGACGAGCCGGTCGGCAAAGGGCAGGTCGCAGGCGTGGTTCATAGCGCCGCCGACCTTGTCCGCGATCAGGTTGAAGAGCAGGCTGCCCGTGGCGTCCATGCCCTCGTCGGCGCGCGTGTCGCGGCCGCCACCCTCCTTGTAGGTGTCGGCGCCCAGGCAGGAGCCGAGCAGGATGGCCAGGTTGATGCCCGCACCGGTCGGACGGCTGGGGTCGAGGCGGCGCATCTCGGCCACCAGGTCGCGCAACGTCTGCACGCCCTGCTCGTCGCAGGGCTCCGAGACCTCGTTTGCCACCGAGTACATGACCACGCTCGGGTGGTTGAAGTCGTGCGCGACCATGGCCGCCAGGTCGTCTGCGTGGTACTCGGGCCAGTCGGTGGCGTAGTCGGCCGGGTTCTTGTGGCGGTACCACATGTCCCACGCCTCGTCCATCACGTACACGCCCAGCTCGTCGCAGGCGTCGAGGAGACCGCGGCTCGCAGGGTTGTGGGAGGAGCGGATCGCGTTGAAGCCCGCCTCCTTGAGCAGACGAACGCGGCGCCGGTCGGCTTCCGCGGGGGACGCCGCACCGAGGATGCCGTTGTCGTGGTGGATGCAGCCGCCGCGCAGAAGCGTCTCGCGGCCGTTGACGAAGAAGCCCCGCGGGCCCCACGACAGCGCACGCACGCCGAAGCGCACCTCCGCGACCTCGGGCTCTGCCTCAGGCCCCACCTCGGGCTCGAGCATGGGCGTCGCGTCGCCCATTCCCGCAGCCATGTTTGTCTTCTCCGCGGCGACAGTCACGCGGCAGGTGTAGAGGTACGGGGTCTCGTCGCTCCACAGGTGGGCGTCGGGTATCTCGAGGTCGCAGGGGGCGCCTGTGCCGGTCGCCACGACGGCTCCGTCCGCGTCCAGGATCTCGATCGTCGCGTCGGTCGGCACGCCCGTCACCCAGACGACAGCGGGTTTGTACGAGAGCGTCTCCACGCGCAGGTCCCAGGGCCCAATGGCCGCCACGGCGCCCGTGTCCGGCGCAGCAGCCGCATCCGCCACGGCGGCCGTGCCCGGCGCGCCGAGCCACAGCTCGACGGGCCGGTAGATGCCACCGCCCGCGTACCAGCGGGAGTTCGGCTGGTCCTCCGTCGAGCAACGCACCTCGACCACGTTTGTCTTACCCGGTACGAGCACCGAGTCGATACGGACGAGGAAGGGACGGTAGCCGTACGGCACGGACGCCAGCAACTCACCGTTGACCCGCACCTCCGCGTGCGCCATCACGCCGCCGAACTCCAGCTCCACGCGGCGGTCCGCCCAATCGGCGGGCACGTCGAGCTCCTTGGTGTAGCGGTAGCGACCGCCCTCGTAATAGGCACCGCCCGCACCGCTCGGGGCGTCGGCGCGCCGGGCCTCGATCTGCATCGCGTCGTGCGGCAATGTCACGGGCACCGGTCCGCCCGCTGCGGTCACGACTGCTGCACTTTCCTGCACCGAAAGCTTCTCAAAGAGCCAGCCGCGATTGAAATCATATCTACGCATGGGGTTCCTTCTCTCTCGTCATCCATCCCACTCTAGCAGGTGGCATCAATCCTCGCCTTCCCGAGGGCCTGCAACACCGGCGGAAGGTTTCCGACAGCAATCGGCAGAGAAGGGATTCTGCATGCGATGCCAAAGTGCAGCGGGAGGGGCCCCAACTCCTCAACAGCTCGATATGAAGTGCAGCCAGTGCACCTTCATTGTCACAGCAACGAATCGGTTTACCCCCTTGGGCGGGGTTTTGCGTAATTTCGTGACAAACGCCGTGTGGGAGGGTTACTCGTCAGCCGCCCATCGGACCGATTTACCCTCCCGGGCAGGGTTTTACGAATATTCGCAGAAAACTCTACGTGAGAGGGTCGCCCACCAATCATGCGCCGGATCGATTTACCCTCTTAGGTGTGGTTTTACGCAAATCCGCAGCAAAGCCCATGTAGGAGGGTAACTCGCCAGAGAGCACCCGAGAGCGAGCGGCGGCCATGACGCATGCCGGAAAGCCATGGTGCACGCCGAAAAGCCATGGCGCACGTCGAGATGTCATGCCGCGCGCTATGAAAAATCCCCCCGGCACACCAGACGCGTAGCCAGGGGGATGTTTCATGTGCTCATGAACCGCTCGCAACCGCATAGCCGCCTGTCGGGCGCAGGCCAGCGGTTGCGGCCCGAAGTGGTGAAGACGAACGTATCGCTCGCCACCGCGAAGACGGACCTACAGCTCGGCGCCGCCGCCAAAGATCGTGGAGGTCGGCTGGTTGGTGTAGACCTGGTTGATGGCTTCGGCCAGCTCGTCGGCGACCGAGATCGTCTTGATCTTGGAGCCGGGCTGGTTGGCGACGGCGCAGGGGATGGCGTCGGTCACGCAGCACTCCTCGATGGGGGCCTCCTGCAGGCGCTCGATGGCCGGGCCGGAGAAGATGCCGTGGGTCGCGCAGACGTAGATCTCGCGGGCGCCCTGCTTCTTGAGCTCCTTGACGGAGCCGCACAGCGTGCCGGCGGTGTCGATCATGTCGTCGTTGACGATACAGATCTTATCCTTGATGTCGCCGATCACGGCCAGCACCTCGGAGACGTTGTGCTTGGGGCGGCCCTTGGCGGCGATGGCCAGGTTGCAGCCGATCATGTCGGCCAGCTTCTTGGCGGCCTTGGCGCGGCCGGCATCGGGCGAGACGACGACCATCTCGTCGGTGTTCCAGCCCTTCTCCTCCGCGAGGTCGTTGTAGTACTGGCCAAAGAGGTCGAGCGCGGTGAGGTGCGTCACAGGGATGTCAAAGAATCCCTGGATCTGGCCCTGGTGCAGGTCGAGCGTGATCACGCGGTCGACGCCGGAGGTCTCGAGCAGGTTGGCCACCAGGCGCGCGGTGATCGGCTCGCGCGGGGCGGCCTTGCGGTCCTGGCGGGCGTAGGCGTAGTGCGGGATGACGGCGGTGACGGAGGCCGCGGAGGCGCGCTTTGCCGCGTCGGCCGCGATCAGGAGCTCCATCAGGATGTCGTTGACGTTGGAGCCGGTGATGGACTGGATGATGAAGACCTCGTCGCCGCGGACGGACTCCTCAAAACGGCAGTAGATCTCACCGTTGGCGAACTTCTCGATCTTGAGGCCCGAGAGCTCCAGGTGGAGGATATCGGCGATCTTTTGCGCAAGCTCGCGGTTGCCGTTGCCGGTGTAGAGCTTGATCTCCTTGTAGGCGGGCATCGGGGCATTGAGGTTTTCGTACATTTAGTTCTCCTTCTTGAGACGAGCCATACGCGCGGAAGCATAGCCTTCGATGATCTTCTGCTCAGAGCGCTCGATGGCTAGCGCGTCGGCCGGCACATCATGGGTGATGCAGGAGCTGGCGCCCACCAGGGCACCGTCGCCGATCGAGACCGGCGCGACCATCATAGTATCGGAACCGACAAACACATTGTCCCCTATGAAGGTCTTATTCTTATGAACCCCATCATAGTTGCAAGTGATTGAGCCCGCACCGATGTTGACGCCCTCGCCCATCGTCGTGTCGCCGATGTAGCTGAGGTGCGGCACCTTGGAGCCCTTGCCGATCGTGGAGTTCTTGATCTCCACGTGTGTGCCGGCCTTGGAGCCGTCGAGCAGGTGGGCGCCCGGGCGCAGGTACGCGCGCGGGCCGCAGTTGACGTCGTTCTCGAGCGTCGCCTGGATAGCAACCGTCTCGTCCACGGTGCAGCCGTCGCCGACCGTCGTGTCGGTCAGGCGGGTGTTGGGGCCGACGGTGCAGCCCTCGCCGATGCTGGTCTTGCCCCAGAGCATGGTGAGGGGAAGCAGGACGGTGTCGCGGCCGACCGTCACGTCGGGGCCGACCCAGACGGAGTCGGGGTCGAGCATCGAGACGCCCCCGGCCATCAGGCCCTCGTTGATGCGGCGCTGCATGACCTTGTTGGCCTCCGCGAGCTGGGAGCGGCTGTTGACGCCGAGGAGCTCGGTGTAGTCGTCCACGTGCACTGCCGCGACCGGCTCGCCCATACCCACGTAGATGCCCACCATGTCGGTGAGGTAGTACTCGTGCTGGACGTTGTCGTTGCCGATCTTGTCGATGTTGGCCGTCAGACGACCGCCGCAGAAACAGTAGATGCTGGAATTGCACTCGGTCAGGCGCTCGCGTTGCTCGGGCGTGCAGTCCTTGTGCTCGATGATCGCGCGGACGCTACCGTCCTCCGCGAAGTCCAGGCGACCGTAGCCCGTGACGTCGGGCGGGGTCATCGTGAGCACCGTGCAGGCGTTGTGCGTCGCCATGGTGCGCTGGATCAGGTCCTTGATCGTGTCGGCGCGCAGGAGCGGCGAGTCACCCGAGAGCACGACGACCGGGCCCTGGAAGCCGCCGAGCGCGTCGCGCACGACGCGCACCGCATGGCCGGTGCCCAGACGCTCCGTCTGCTCGACGAAGGTCACATCCTCGCCTGCCAGCGACGCGCGCACCTCGTCGGCGCCGTTGCCGACGACCACGACCACGCGGTCGACGCCCGCATCCTTGGCGGCACGGACCGACCACCATACCAGCGGCTTGTCGAGGACCTTGTGAACTACTTTGGGGTGACGGGACTTCATACGCGTACCCTCGCCCGCGGCGAGGACAATCGCAGTAATGGGCATAGATAAGCCTCCAGCGACTCGTACGTGAGATGCGGACCCACTATAGCGCGACTTTTGACACGCCTTTGACACGGCATCAAAAGGCACACACAAAAGTGGCTGGGGCAGAGGGGATCGAACCCCCATTCACGGCACCAAAAACCGTTGTCCTACCATTGGACGATACCCCAGTGCATGGGACATTCTAACAGGTTGCGTCGCAGCGCGGGGGCGCGGCGGGCGCATCGCCATTTCTACGCACGCGGCGCCCCCCGTCACGTGACACTCCCCCGTCACCTGTCACCGTGACAGTCCCGTCACCTGTCACGCTTTCGCGGGCCAGCCGGGCGCGATCACGGGCGGCTCGGGGCTGGCCCAGCTGCCCAGCTTGGCGTTGGGATCCGCGTCGAGCGTGAGCGGCGCCGTGACACCCGCACGATAGCTGCGCAGGGCCACGGCCGCGATCATCGCGCCGTTGTCGCCGCAGACCTTCATCGGGGGCACCGTCACACGTACGCCCCTCTTGCCGAACTTCCGGCGGTACGCCTCACGGAGCTGCGGATTGGCCGCCACGCCGCCGCCGACGCAGAAGTCGTGCACGCCGGTCTGCTTGACCGCCTCGGCGGCCTTTGCCACCTGCACGTCGATGACCGCCGCCTCAAAGCTCGCCGCCAGATCGGGCAGATTCACGGGACGGCCGGCCTTGTTCTCGCCCTCGATATAAGTGATGACCGAGGTCTTGAGACCCGAAAGCGAGAAGCGGAAGTCGTGGCTGTGCATCATCGCGCGCGGGAAGTGGATGGCCTTGGGGTTGCCCTGTGCCGCCAGCCGCGAGATCACGGGGCCGCCAGGATAGCCCAGGCCCAGTGCCTTGGCCACCTTGTCAAAGGCCTCGCCCACCGCGTCGTCGATGGTCGAGCCGAGCACCTCGTAGTCGCCCCAGCCGCGCACGTGCACGAGCAGGGTGTTGCCGCCCGAAACCAGGCTGGCCACAAAGGGCGGCTCCAGGTCGGGCGTCTCGAAGAGGTTGGCAAAGAGGTGCCCCTCCAGGTGGTTGACCGCGATGAGGGGCAGGTCGGCGCCCGCGCAGAGGCCCTTGGCAAATGCGACGCCCACGACCAGCGCGCCCACCAGGCCGGGGCCCGCTGTCACGCCGACAGCGGCGAGGTCGGACGGGACCAGCGTATCGCAGCCAAAATAAGCGCCCGCCTGTGCCATCGTCTCCTCGTACACGCCGACGATGGCCTCCGTGTGCTTGCGGCTCGCGATCTCGGGCACCACGCCGCCGAAGCGCGCATGGAAGTCGATCTGCGTCGCGACCACGTTGGCACAGATGTGGCCCTCGCCGTCGATCACCGCCATGGCCGTCTCGTCGCAGGAGGACTCGATGGAGAGGATCAGCGGGGCCGCGGCGGCAAGGCGGTCGCGCACCTCGGCGCTCCGCTCGCCGGCAGGCGTCGGCCAGGGTCGGACGGACGGGCGCGGCTCCGGGCGCTCCCCCACCAGATGCTCGTCGACCTGCAGGGGCAGGTCGGCGCGGAGAATCAGGGCGTTCTTCCCCTGGCCGTAGTAGTCGGGGCGGCGGCCCGCCTCGGCAAAGCCGAGCGTACCATACAGCGCGCGGGCGGCCTCGTTGCCGTCCCAGACCTCCAGCGAGATGGTCTGCGCGCCCAGCATCTGCGCATCGTAGGCCACGCGCGAGAGCAGGCGGCTGGCCACGCCGGAGCGGCGGTGCGCCTCTTCGACTGCGACGTCGTAGACCTCAAAATCAGAGCCCGCGAGCGTGCCGCCCGCGAATCCGATCACACGGCCCTGGTCGTGCGCGACCCACCAGGTGCGGCCGGGCTGCGAGAGCTCCTCGTAGAACATGTCGCGCTTCCACGGCGTGTGTATGCCTTGGGCAAAGACGGACGACTCAAGCTCGGCGACCATATCGAGGTCGTTCACGGACATCGGACGCAGCTGCAGGTGGATGGAGGCGAGCGCGTCGTCCACGCCCGTCACCTCGACGGAGGCCGGCGCCTTGAGGCCCAGGCGCTTGCGCTCGTTTTCCTCCGCGTCGGACAGGCGCGTGTAGACGGGCAGGACGAGCGCGGGATCGCCGTTGCCGATACGAGACCGGCCCTCGGGGGACGCGGCCGCGCGCAGCAGGCCCTCGCCCGTCGGCAGCCAGAGCGCCTCGTCCGCGTAGGACGTGAAGCCCGCCGCCTCGAAGCGCGCACGGTACTTGGCCAGGCCGCCGCCCGCGAGCCGCAGGTCCTCCCGGTCCGCGCGTCCGGCCCAGTCCGCGACGCAGACGTCCGCCTTCACGACCGTCTCGGCCTCGAAGGTGCGGTGCGCCCCTTCGTCGTCGAGTACGTAGATGCCGGGGTAGACCTCGCCGCGCATCGCGTCGGCCGCCACGGCGAGCTTGCCGCGCACGCCGGCCGCCCATGCGGTCCAGGCGACGGCATCGAGCGCCGAGGTGCCGTAGAGCGGCGTGCCGAGGCCGCAAGCCAGGCCCTTGCCCGTCGCGATGCCGATGCGGACGCCCGTGAACGAGCCGGGCCCGCGCCCGACCAGCACAGCGTCCACGTCGCCCATCGTCAGACCCGCTTGGGCCAACACGTCCGCGCAGGTAGACACGAGCTCCACGTTTGCCTTGCGACGGCAGAGATGGTCGCCCGCGGCGAGCACCTCCATGGTGCCGCCGTCCACGCGCGCGACGGCGCACGCCAGCATATCGGTCGAAGTGTCGAGTGCAAGAACCAGCATGTATGTCTTCCCTCTACATCAAAATCAGCAATAAGAACAGGAGCAATAAAGACAGGACCATGATAAGGACAGCGGTGCGACCGCGGGCCCAGCTTATCCCCAGGCACACACGGTCCACTCACGGCCGGCGCAGAAAGTCTGCGGCCGGACACGAGATGCTCGCAGCCAACCGTGGGGACGGCGCGTCACTGGGCGCTAGAGCGCGGCGACAATCTGCTCCGCCCGGGCGCAGCGCGGCACGAGACGGATCTCGCGGCGCGGCTCCTCGCCCACCGCGGCCTCGTCGTCCAGGCGGCTCAGGTAGACGTCCAGGCGGTCGTCGCCGATCTCGTCGGCGAACTGCTCGCCCCACTCGATCGCGCACACGCCGTCGGACCCCAGCACGTCGTAGAGCCCCGTGTCCTCGAGCTGGTCGGGGTCCTCCAGGCGATACAGGTCGAAGTGGTAGAGCGGCATCTCGCTGCCCTCGTACACCATCTCGATCGTGAAGGTCGGGCTGGTCACGTCGTCGGTCACACCCAGGCCGTCGGCGATGCCCTTGGTGAGCTGGGTCTTGCCCGCCCCCAGGTCGCCGGTCAGCACCAGGACGTCGCCTGACTCGAGCACGCCGGCCAATCGGCGGCCAAAGGCTATCGTTTCCTCCGCAGACGACGTCTGCAAGACAAACTCGCTCATCACAGACCTTCCTGTGCGGGATGCTCCGCGAGCCACTGGCCCAGCGCGCGGAAGTCCTGCTCGAGATACTGCTGCCACTCGCGGTGGTAGAGGGCCGAGGCCGGGTGCAGCACCGGCAGCACGGTGAAGTGTCCCGTCTGGTAGAACTTGCCGCGCAGGCTCATCATGCCCGCGTCGGTGTGCAGTACAAAATGCGCCGCGAACCGGCCGAGGCACACGATCACGTCGGGCCAGATGCTGCGGATCTGCTCGCGCAGGTAGGGCGAGCAGACCTCGATCTCCTCGGGCCGCGGGTCGCGGTTCTGCGGCGGGCGGCACTTGAGGACGTTGGCGATGTAGATGTCCTCGCGGCGCAGGCCGGCGAGCGAGAGCAGCGAGTCGAGGTTGTGCCCGGCGGCGCCGACAAAGGGCTCGCCCTGCAGGTCCTCGTTGCGGCCCGGCGCCTCCCCGATGAACATCACGCGGGCGTGCGGGTTGCCCACGCCAAAGACGAGATTCGTGCGCGTCTCGCCCAACGGGCAGAGGTGGCAGTCGCCCAGCACGGCGCGCACCTCCTCCAGCGTCACCTCGCGCGGGCGCTGGTGGTCGTGGCCCGGGATGTGCATCACAGCCATGGAACCCTCCTCGGTGAAGAGGCTCGGACGCGGCTTTTTGGGCCTAGACATAGATCTTCTCGAGCCTGAGGCCAAAGTCGCAGGTGACCTCGTAGTTGATGGTGTCGCGCGTGACGGCCATATCGTCGACCGTGATCTCGTCGTCGCCGTCGCGGCCGATGATCGTCACGATGTCGCCGACCTCGACCGGGTGGACGGGACGGTAGGTGCGCGCGGTGTTGACGGGGACCGCAAACATGAACTGGTCCATGCAGATGCGGCCGACCTGCTGCATGCGCTGGCCGTTGACCAGCACCTCCATGCGGTTTGAGAGCACGCGGGCCAGGCCGTCGGCGTAGCCGACCGGCACGGTGGCCACCTGCACGCCACGGGCGGGCACGCGGTAGGTCATACCGTAGCTGACGCCGGCGCCGACCTGCGGGTACACCGTACGGATCACGCGGGCGCGGACGCTCATGACCGGCTCGAGGTCGATGCGCGTACGCGTGATGTCGGCAGGCTGCAGGCCGTAGAGGCCGATGCCCACGCGGCACATGTCGTAGCGCTGCTTGGGGTGCATGATCGTGCCGGGGGTGTTGTCGCAGTGGACGAGGCCCGTCTCGAGGCCCGCGTTGCGCAGCGCCTCGACCGTCTCGGCAAAGCGGTTGGCCTGCAGCTCAAAGTCCCAGTTGGCCGGCTCGTCGGCGGTCGCGAAGTGAGTGAAGGTACCGGCGCACTCCAGCCCGCGGTGAAAGTCGATGGTCCGGCGGAACTCCACGGCGTCCGCAGGCAGGACGCCGATGCGGGTCATGCCCGTGTCGACGGCCAGGTGGTACTTGCCCACCTTGCCCAGCGCGGCGGCACGCTCGCCGTATGCGAGCGCGAACTCCACCTGGTAGACCGCGGGCATGATGTCGTACTCGATCAGGGTGTCGACCGCCTCGACCGGGCACTGGTTGAGCATCAGGATGGGCCACTCGATGCCGGCCTTGCGCAGCTCGACGCCCTCGGCGACCGTCGCGACCGCGAACTGGGAGGCGCCGCCCGAGTGGAGCGCCTTGGTGCACTCGACCGCGCCGTGACCGTAGGCGTCCGCCTTGACCGCGCACATCATCTGGGTGCGCGGGCCGATGATCTGCTTGAAGGCGCGCGCGTTGCGGCGCACCGCACCGAGGTCGATTTCCTCCCATGCCCATCTGTCGTCGGGGCCGGTTACCTGCATGTTGGATGCTCCTTATTCTCGTCCGTGCCCCGCGGGCACGCTGACCTTGCCGTTGACCCTGCCGTCGCCCCCCACAGGGTAGCGGCGAAGACACTCGTTCTTATTCCGCGTCGTAGGACACCTGGCGCTCGATGGCGTCCTGCGCCAGGCCGATCGTGTCGATGATGTCGCCGGCCATCACGCCGCGCGAGCCGTAGCGCTCGGAGGCGATGGCGCCAGCCTGGCCGTGGACCTCGCACGCGAGCGCCGTCAGGAGCGTCAGGCCGTCGGTGCCGATGTGCGAGCCGGCCATCATGCCCGCGATGATGCCGCCGAGCACGTCGCCCGAGCCGGCCGTCGCGAGCGCCGCGGGACCGGGCTTGGGCAGCAGCGCCATCTCGGTGCTCACACACGCCGTGGCGCTGCCCTTGGCGACCACGCAGAGCTCGGAGCCGCCGTCGGCCCACACGATGCGGCGCGCGGCCTCCATCTGGGAAGTGAGCGAGTCGGGCGGCGTGTCCGCCAGGCCCACCAGACGGCCGAGCTCGCCGCGGTGCGGCGTCAGGACCAGCGGGTCCTTGCGTCGCAGGAGCTCGGGGAAGTCGTCGAGCTTGCCCGAGGTCAGGCGGGCCAGGCAGTTGAGGCCGTCCGCGTCGATGACCAGCGGCACCTCGGTCTCGAGCAGGCGGGAGACGACCGACACCGTGGCGGCGTTCACGCGCATGCCGGGGCCGACGAGCGTCACCGTGCGCTTCTCGGCGAGCGTGGCGACCGCGTCGCGGGCCCGCTCGGAGAAGCAGCCGTCGTCGCCGCTGGGCAGCCCGACCACGGGGATCTCGAGCATGTGCGTCTGGACGATGCCCGCGATGGCGGCGGGCACCGCGAGCGTCACGTAGCCCGCGCCCGCGCGGGCGGCGGCCTTCGCGGCCATCATAGCGGCGCCGGGATAGCGGGCGGAGCCGCCCACCACCAGCACGGAGCCGCGGGTGAATTTGTCGACCGCAGACGAGGGCGGCTCCATCACCTCGATGTAGTCCTCGAGGTCGGGCCTCCATGCCACGGGGTCGGCCTCGCGGGCCAGGCGCTCGGTCTGCTCGGCGAGCGGCGCGACGACGATGGCACCGCAGGCGTCGCGGCCCGCGTCGGACAGCAGGCCCGGCTTGAGCACGAGCATCGTCACCGTGACGTCGGCTATCACGCAGGCGCCGGCAGCGAGTCCCGTCTGCGCGGACAGGCCGCTCGGGACGTCGGCCGAGACCACGCGGGCACCGGAGTTGTTGACCGTGTCGATCCAGACGCCAAAGGGGGCGCGGACCTCGCCGCGGAACCCGGTGCCGAGCATCGCGTCGATCACGACGTCCGACCGGGAGAAGAGCGCCTCGAGCTGGTCGCGCGGCGGGGCGACCATCACGCCCACGCCCTCCTTGCGCGCGCTCTGCGCCACGACGCGGGCGAGGTCGCTGTGGATGCTGTCGACCTCGACGGGCGTGACGACCGTCACACGCACGCCGCGCTTCATGAGGACCTCTGCTGCCACCCAGCCGTCGCCTCCGTTGTTGCCGAGGCCCGCAAGGATCGCGACCTCCTTCACGTCGCCCATCCGGAGCACCTCGTGTGCGAGGGCGGACCCCGCGCGGTGCATCAGCTCGGACACACTGACGCCCACGTGGGTGAGCGCCTCCTCCACCTGTCGTACGTCCTCGACATTGAGCACTGGTTGCATGTGACGGCTCCTTAGGGCTTGCTTGCGGGCGGGCACCCCGCTCGTTTATTTCATCGGACTCTGCTGGTACTGCTCTAGTTCGTCGAGCACGGTGCGGGCGGCACGGAAGGTGTCGCGCAGCTCCGCCTCGGGGTCCTTCTTTTCCTCTACCTTGGGACGCACCTCGTCGGTCACCGCGACGGCATTCGCCACGGCGACGTCGTGCGTCAGCGAGAGCGAGAGCGCGATCTCGCGCACCCCCTGCCCCTCGGCGGCCTGCGCCGCCCCGCCTGCGAGGATCGCGCGCGGACGGCCGACTCATCATATGCGACCGAGACGTCATGGGGTCCGGCACCGCGGCCCAAATCGATACCGAGCGCCTTGAGCACCGCGCCGCGTGCCGCGAAGAAGGCCGCATATCCCGCGGCGGGACGCGCCCTGCGGTCGCAGTAGTCGCGTTCGCCAGGCGTGAAGACACGCGCAGCGAACCCCGGGGTGCGTCCCAAGGTCCGTTCCATACGCGCTATCTCCATCATGTAGACGCCGATACCAGCCGAAGCCATGCCGCGCTGCGCTCCTACTCCACGGTGACGGACTTCGCCAGGTTGCGGGGCTTGTCCACGTCGCAGCCGCGCTCGAGCGCCACGTAGCGGGCGAGCATCTGCAGGTGGACGATGGCCACGATGGGCACCAGCTCCTCCTCGGGGACGGACGGAATCCACAGCACGTCTTCGCACTGCTGGGCGACCTCGACGTCGCCGTCGGTCGCCACGGCGATGCAGTGGGCACCGCGGGCCTGGACCTCCTGGATGTTGCTGACCGTCTTGTCGTGCACGTGGTCGGCGGGCACGATGGCCACCACCGGGAAGCCCGGCTCCAAGAGGGCGATCGGGCCGTGCTTCATCTCGCCGGCGGGATAGGCCTCGGCGTGCAGGTAGCTGATCTCCTTGAGCTTGAGCGCGCCCTCGTAGGCGGTCGTGGAGTTGACGCCGCGGCCCAGGAAGAGCGCGGAGTGCGCCCTGCGGAAGGCGCGGGCGACCTTTTTGTCCTGCCACCTGCGGGAGATCACCTCGCGGATGAGGTCGGGCAGCGCCGCGAGGTCGTGGTAGCGGCGCTGGACCTCGGCCAGGTCGATGGAGCCGTTGGCGTAGGCGAGGCGCAGCGCCAGCAGGCTCGCGGCCACGATCTGGGCGGTGTAGGCCTTGGTGGAGGCCACGCAGACCTCGGGGCCGGCCTGCACGTACATGGTGCCGTCGGACTCGCGCGCGGCGGTGGAGCCCAGCACGTTGGTGATGGCAAATACCTTGCAGCCCATCGCACGCATGCGCTTGGCGGCGGTCAAGGTGTCGGCCGTCTCGCCCGACTGCGTGACGATCACGCACAGGGTATGGTCGGTGACCAGCGGCTCCTTGTAGTTGAGCTCGGAGGCGTACTCGCACACGGCGGGAATCTTGGCCCAGCGCTCGATCATCTCGCGCGCGATCAGGCACACATGGTAAGACGTGCCGCAGGCCACCAGGTACACACGGTCGATGGCGGAGAGCTCCCCCTTGGTCATCGAGAGCTCGTCGAGCTCGATGCCGTGCTCGCCCAGGCGGTCCTTGAGCAGGCGCTCGATGGCCTCGGGCTGCTCGGAGATCTCTTTGGCCATAAAGTCGGAATACCCGCCCAGCGTCGCCGCCGAGGCGTCGAAGTCGATTTCGAGGGTCATGGGATGGTCGTTGGGCAGGCCGTCGGCGTCGTACACCTGCACGCTGCCGTCGGACTTGAGGGAGGCCAGCTGGCCGTCCTCCAGGCTGATCACGTGCTTGGTCACACCGGCGAGCGGCATGGCGTCGGAGGCGGCGTAGGCGCCGTCCGCCGTGCTGGCCACGACGACCGGGGAGCCCTGACGGGCCACGACGATCTCGCCCGGCGCGTCGGCGCACTCTACCGCGAGCGCCCACGAGCCCTCGAGGCGCGCGATCGCGTTGCGGACGGCGGCGACGAGGTTGCCCTTGGCAGGGCCGTTCCACGCGTCCTCGATGAGGTGCGCGATGATCTCGGTGTCGGTGTCGGAGACGATGGTGTGGCCGTGCTGGCGCAGGTAGCCGCGCAGCTCCTGGAAGTTCTCGATGATGCCGTTGTGCACGATCGCGATGCGGCCGGAGCAGTCCAGGTGCGGGTGCGCGTTGCGGTCGGTCGGGGCGCCGTGGGTGGCCCAGCGGGTGTGGGCGATGCCCTGCGTGCCCACCAGGTTGGCCGTCTTGCAGCGCTCGGCGAGCACGGAGACGCGGCCGGAGCATTTCACGCCATGCAGCTCCCCGTCGGAGGACAGCACCTCGAGACCGGCCGAGTCGTACCCGCGGTACTCGAGGGCCGCAAGGCCGTCAAGCAGGAACTGCTGCGCCTGGTGTTTTCCGGTATAAGCTACGATTCCGCACATGTGATACCCCCTTGAGGCTCCTACTCCAACCTATCGCTTCGCGAGGCGCAAAGACGGACGCACGCCTCGCACCCGCACCGATCAGCCTTCCCTACTCCGCAGCGAGCCCGCGGTCATTGATCACCTTGACCAGACGGTCGACGTACTGCTCGCACAGCTCGTCGGTGGTCGCCTCGACCATCACGCGGATCTTGGGCTCGGTGCCGCTCGCACGCAGCAGGATGCGGCCGTCGCTGCCCAGCTCGCGGGTCACCTGGTCAACGGCCGCCAGGACCTCGGGGTCCTCCTGGGCCGCCTGCTTGTCTTTGACCACCACGTTCTTGAGGCACTGCGGGTATTTCTGCATCTCGCCGGCGAGCATGGACAGCGGGAGCTTCTTTTCCAGCATGGTCATCATCACCATGAGCGAGGTCAGGATGCCGTCGCCCGTGCTGGCGTACTTGCCGAAGATGATGTGGCCGGACTGCTCGCCGCCGAGGACGAAGTGGTTGGCCATCATGTTCTCGGCCACGTATTTGTCGCCGACGTTGGTCTTCTCGGTGCGGATGCCCAGGGCCTCGCAGGACTTGTGCAGGCCCAGGTTGGACATGATCGTGGTGACGATGGTGTTGCCGTCGAGCTGGCGGGTCTCCTTGAGGTACTTGCCGCACAAAAACATGATCTGGTCGCCGTCGATCGCATTGCCCTTTTCGTCCACCGCCAGGCAGCGGTCGGCGTCGCCGTCGTAGGCAAAGCCCGCGTCGAGGCTGTTGTCCACGACATACTGCTGCAGGCCCTCGATGTGGGTACTGCCGCAGTGGTCGTTGATGTTGACGCCGTCGGGCTGGTTGTTGATCACATAGACCTTAGCGCCCAGGGCCTCGTAGACCGCACGGGCGATGTTCCACGAGGCGCCGTTGGCGCAGTCGAGGCCCACCTTCATGCCGTTGAAGGCGCGCGTGGGGATGCTCATCAGATAGCCGATGTAACGGTTGCGGCCGGCCGCATAGTCGACCACGTTGCCCATGTGCTCGCGCGTGGCGTGCGGGACCTCGCCGGCCTCGCCGTCGAGGTAGGCCTCGATCAGCGCCTCGATCTCGGGCTCGATCTTTTGCCCGTTGGCGCGCATGATCTTGATGCCGTTGTCGTAGAAGGGGTTGTGCGACGCGCTGATCATCACGCCGCAGTCGAAGTCGGCGGTGCGGCAGCAGTAGCTGACGCTGGGCGTGGTGGTCACGTGCAGCAGGTATGCGTCGGAGCCCGAGGAGGTGATGCCGCTGGAGAGGGCGTACTCGAGCGTGTAGGAGCTGCGGCGCGTGTCTTTGCCGATCACGATGCGGGCGCGCCCGTCCTCGTGCTGCTGCCCGTAGTACCAGCCGATGTAACGGCCCACCTTGAAGGCCTGCTCGGCCGTCAGCACGACGTTGGCCTCGCCGCGGAATCCATCAGTCCCGAAATACTTGCCCATGGCAGTGTTCTCCTTTTACGCTGAGGGGCGCGCGGCCGCCTCGCTGTGACGTCCCGCCCGCGGCGAGACACAGACATACGTATGTAATACTAGCCGTCCCGCCCCGCCCTTGACACCCGAGCGCCCATCTGTCGGTAAAAAGCAAAACCGTCTGATTGAACCGGCTCGTCATCCGGTCGTCTCATTGGCCGACAAGACAATCCGCAACAGGTCAATTTGGCCTTCCTCCTGACCATCCTTTGAGGTACCCGTCCTTTTGGTTTGCCCACCTGTATGCTAGTCGCGGCGCTTTGCCGCCGAGTTACAAAAAGACCCGCCGGTCTGAGCCGACGGGTCTGTGTGACGCAAATATGCGACCGGCGATTAACGCTTGGAGAACTGCGGGCGCTTGCGGGCCTTCTTGAGGCCGTACTTCTTGCGCTCGACCGCACGGGCGTCGCGGGTCAGGAAGCCGGCCTTCTTGAGCTCGGCGCGGTACTCGCCGGCGTCCAGCAGGGCGCGGGCGATGCCCAGGCGGACGGCGCCGGACTGACCGTTGATGCCGCCGCCGTCGCAGTTGGCGAAGACATCAAAGTGGCCGGTGGTGTCGGTGACCTGGAAGGGAGCGAGCGCGTTGTCCACGAGCTGCTGACGGCCGAAGTAGTTGAGGGCGTCGCGGCCGTTGACGGTGAACTTGCCCGTGCCGGGGACGAGGCGCACGCGGGCGGTAGCCTCCTTGCGGCGGCCGGTGCCGGTATAGACGACGGTGTCTGCCATGGCTTAAGCCCTCCAATCGATCTTGACGGGGTTCTGGGCGGTGTGCGGATGCTCGGGGCCAGCGTAGACCTTGAGCTTCATGCCCTGCTGACGACCAAGGGTGGACTTGGGGAGCATGCCCTTGACGGCGTGCTCGACCACACGCTCGGGGTGCTTCTCCATGGCCTCCTTGAACGACTCGAAGTGCATGCCGCCCAGCCAGCCGGAGTAGCGCCAATAGCGCTTGTGGTCGGCCTTGACGCCGGTCAGACGGACCTTGTCGGCATTGATGATGACGACGAAGTCACCGGTGTCGGCATTGGGAGTGTACTGGGGCTTGTTCTTGCCACGCAGGGCATTTGCCGCGGTCGTCGCGAGGCGACCGAGGGTTGCGCCGTCGGCGTCGATGAGCACCCACTTGCGCTCGACTTCGCCAGCCTTGGCGTAATGAGTCGACTTCTTCACTTGACTCCTCCACTTACCTACCGTGCGAAACCGCCTCTGGACAGACGGCCGCTAAAATTTGCTTGTCAGAGATTACGGGGCTCTGCAAAGCAGCCTTCCAAGTATAGCTCGCCAATCACGTCTCTACCACCCATTTTTTTCTTCCACAACATGCACAATCTCGCGCCCGTGCCGTCGGTTATGGCATCCATGATGCAAGAAGGCCTCACGGCCTCACGCGCAGCCCGCCGAGAAGAGCGGCGCACGCCGTCGCGGCTACCTCCCC